>Ga0210017_1000394_pt1 | contig 36099 bp, 50 predicted proteins | sample CryGeyCG2014_020_FD_183966 | JGI IMG/M metagenome (GOLD analysis project Ga0210017, IMG submission 183966) | Groundwater microbial communities from aquifer - Crystal Geyser CG08_land_8/20/14_0.20 (SPAdes) (version 2) | ecosystem: Environmental > Aquatic > Deep subsurface > Groundwater | place... | reverse complement strand
TGTGAAATAATAGAATAGGTTCCGTTTTCTTTAAGAAGAAAGGCGCGATCTGGATAAATCGGTAGCTGTGTCACAATTGCGTTTTCAGGAATAAGTATTTTACCCATATAAACCGGAATTTCTTCGTAAGTTTTTCCCAAAATAAATACCCGGTTAGCAGGAAAATAATATTGTGCCACATGATAATTGAATTCATGATCAACGAACAATAAATCGTTTGGTCGGCTAATTTTTTTAATTGATGCAATTGTTTTATGTAAATTAACCTTAGTACGAAGTGTAACTTGTTGATTACTGAATCTTATTGTATAAAACAACAAAATAATAATAAAAATTGCAGTCAACCATTTAGAAGAACACCTCATAAGCTTTATTAATAATAATGATAATCCTACGGTGCAATAAAGAAAATAACGTGGAAGAAAAAGTGGATAAAATAAGGAAATAACTAATAGAATTAATGGTGGTAAGAATGACCATAATAGCAGATGAATTAAGAGCGATTGTTCTGTTTGCAATTTTTTTTGTAAACCAATTTTTTCCCAATACGAAAAAAAACTAATAACAATAAAACTAACTAATACAAAATTGAACTGCCAAAGCAACATCCTAAGAATTTTTTCATTCTCAAAACCACTAAAAATAATTGCGGGTAAATTTAACCAAGAAAATATTTTTGGGGGGCTGATCCAAAAAGACTGCGGGGGTGTGTGATGAGTTATGCTAACATAAATGATCCATGGTAACCAAACTAAAAAAATAAAAACAAGATAACGAATGAAAGGCTTAATTAATTTAAAATCTCGATAGATAATCCAATTACCAATTAACTGCGCAATGATTGGAAAAACTACAAAATAATGTGTGTATAGTCCAAGAATAATAGCAAGATAATATAATCGCCATTTTTTTTTAAAGAGCGCATAATAAGATAGTGTTACGAGAAAAACCGCCATACTATACATTCGCGCTTCAAATGCATAATAGTGTAAGCTAGGATTAATAACAAAAAAAATTAATAAAAGAAACGCAAGTTTCCATTTGATCTTGAATATTTCCGTTAGAATAAGATATACAATATAAATTGTAGCACAAAAAAAGATTAAAGATGGTAAACGTAAAACAATTTCGCTTTGTCCAAACAGCTTAATCCAGACATGCATAAACCAATAATATAATGGTGGATTAAAATCTTTTGCTGTTAGGTTTGTGATTTCAGGAAGGGATTTAATGGATAATAAATAAGTAAAAGCTTCGTCGCGCCATAAACTCTGGATAAAAAACTTAAGTGGAGTTTGAGTAAAAAGAAAATTTAACATAGTTAAATTAGATCTGAATCAAGTTCAGGATGACTGAAAAAGTTTAATTACTAAACTTTTTCAGTCACTTTATATGTAATTTTTTTCCCAAATAACAATCTTGTATGTGATTCAAGCGCGGGTAGGGAAGAAAGCAAGAAAGATACAAAAGGGAGGAAATACCATTGGATTAACAAAAGTGGAACTGATTGTAGTGGGGTTGCGACCTTGACCTTTTTTCGAAGTTGAACATCGAGATAAATATAGATTAATAACATCGATGTTGTCAAGGTGAGAATAAAACCGGAGAGTTTTGGCAGAATAAATCCTAAAACGGTTTTTTTGAAAAGCGGATTAATTAAAGGCGGAATTGAAGCACTGATTGTCAAAATAAAAAATGAAGTCGGCCAAAGCAGATGATTTTCGCTCAAATATAAAATCTTTTTTAATTTAGATTGCCAAGGAATATGTGGGGCAGTAAAAGATTGGCGTATTGTGTAGGCGATATCACTTGCCCCCCATGCCCATCTTTTTTCTTGTTCGTATCGGTTGACTAAAGTTTTCCAAATTGCTCCAGAATTAACTGCATCGCTGTTGACGATTGTATAAAGTGGAAGTGTTTTGACCTTGTTGCCAAATTTGAAAAAAGCTTGTAAATAAACATGCCAATCTTCAGGAATAATGTCAACATCCCAATAATTAATCTGTTCCAGCAACCATAAATTTGTTGAGTAGGTTGATATTTGAATCAAATTTTCTTTTTGAGAGAGAAAAGCAAGGCGTAATATTGATGAAATTGTTGCTTGTATACGGATAATAAAAGACAGCTGCCAAAAATTGCTATAAAGCAAGACTGGCGCCCAATAAAAATGATAAATATGTTCTTTATCAATAAGAAATTCATATGTTAAATAGGAAAAATAATTTTTTGGCAATTGACTGTCAGCGTCACAGATTGTAATTAATATTTGTTGAGGATCGAGTTGATTTTCTCGGACAAACGCTGAGATTTGTTTTGCTGCCCAGGTTTGGTTACTCGCTTTTCCTGGAACTTCGTTTGCTGAGAGTTGGTGATAAGTATCAAAGATTTTAGAAAATTTAGTTCGATATAGGTTATTTATAATCTTGAATTTTTCTTTTGCCGCTTCTTCTTGTTTTTCAAAGGCCATAACCAAATAGAGTTTATTTCCCGGATATTGATTTGCGATGATTGCAGAAATTGTGGTTTTTAGTTTTTCGAGTGATTCAAGGTAGTTTGGAATAATAATAAAATGATTGATTTCATTTATTTTTGGATTTTTATCAATTTTGCGATTAAAGTTTATTTTATAACCAACCGTTATTCTTTGATAGGCCTTTGTAGCGTTAATAACAGTATTGATAGCACGATAGAAAAAATATAAATCAAAAGCAATAATAAAATATGCCACCACTGCAGGATGAAAAGGAGAAAACCAAAGTGGAAATGTTATCAGTAACCAGGTGATAACCGGTATTAATCTTTCCGTTGCATATGGAAACCAGGTTCTTTGTGCAATCCATTTAACCATAGTCACAATTATAACACGCCGAATATATTTTTTAGCGTTACGGTGATATAATAATCCTATATGATAAAAAATCACATCATTTTTAACGACGCATCTGATTGGATTTTTGATTTTAATAAAGCAAAAGAATGTTTTATATGGACAAAAGAAGGAAAACGTTTAATAGATTTTACTTCCGCTTGGAATGTAACAAATTTAGGATGAAATAATCCGGAGGTTCTTCAAGCAATAAAAAAGCAAGTTGGCGTAAATACTCAAACGATTCTTTGGTCAGGTGAAGAAACGCAAATTAAATACACTAAAGCATTAACATCTGCGCTTCCAAAAGCTCTCAATACCATAGCGCGAACTACTGGTGGAACCGAAGCGAATGAAATGGCTCTAAAAACCGCACGAGCGTTTACAGGGAGAAAGAAGATTGTTGGCTTCAAAGATACGTATCATGGAGAATCATTTGGAGCAATGGCAATTGGTTACAGACCAGAATATGTTGAGTCAATTGCGCCTTTAGTACCAAATTTTGTTCAAATCGATTTTCCAAGAGTTTTGAAAACCGAAAACGAAAAACAAACATTAAGTAAGTTTAAAACTTTACTTGAAGGTATCTTAAAAAATGAAGATGTAGCAGGAATTGTAACAGAAGCAGGGATAATTACCGGTTGGGGTTCAACTTTTGTTGCACCAAACGGATATCTTAAGGCAGTCAGAGACCTTATTCAAAAATATGGAACATTATTAATTCTTGACGAAGTAGGAACTGGGTTTTCCCGTTGTGGAAAATTATTTGGGATGGAGTTGGAAAATGTTATTCCTGATATTGTGACTTTAGCTAAGGCACAAACAAACGGTTCAGTAACAATGGGAACAATGGTTACAACTGAAAAAATTGCCAACAAAACACTTGGAAAAAATAATCTAACATCAACCCTAGGTTGGTCTCCAATTGCTTGTGCAGCTGCACTTAAAACTTTAGAAATTCATCAACGCGAACAAGTTTGGAAAAAAGCAGAAAAAGATGGTAAATATATACTAAACTTGTTAACTAAAAAACTTAAAAGCAATCCTAAGGTGATAGAAGTTCGGGGCAAAGGAATGGAGATTGGTCTTGAATTGAAAGATAATCGAACAGCACAATTAGTCGTGAAAAAAGCTTTTGAAAAAGGATTGCATTTAATTGTAGGCGATGGAGGCAATATCCAAATAATGCCTCCATTAATAATTAAACGTGAATTATTAGATGAAGGACTTAATATTTTATTAAAAGTAATAGACAGCGTAGTTTAATATATGGACTATCAAATTAGAATAATAAAGAATATTAAAGATGTTGATGTGGTTGTTGAAATAGTTAATAAAGTATTAAAAAACGACTTTCCTATTTATAAACAAAAAACAAGATTAATGTATCGAAAGAGAGTCTATAATAATGAATATTTTTATAAGATATTTAAAAATCAAGATAACGTGATACTTGGTTGTTTTAGTGATAGCCAATTGATCGCTTTTATCGCATTAAAAAAAGAGGATGGTGGAGCTGCTTTTATTGAGTGGCTTGCAGTGACTAAAACCTATAGAGGAAAAGGAATTGGGCTAGCTCTGTTACAAGAAGCCGAGAAATGGGCATTAAAACATTTTATTCATTATCTTCATCTTTATACAGAAATGCCGAACAATATTACTTATTATAAAAAACGAGGGTTTAAACTGGTTGGAACACATAAAAATTCGTGGTTTGGTGAGGATGAAAATATAATGTCCAAGAGTTTGCGGGATAAACCGTTTGAGGAGATATTTGAAATAAAGAAATAAAAATAAAGTTATTAGTTAGATCGTTTAGTTTTAGTATCCATCTTTGAACCCCAGTACATATTGGCAGCAGCAACAATAGCTAAAAAAACTCCTGCAAGACCAATTGCAACGTAAAACAACATAAAATCGTTCATATTATTTTTTTGTTTTAACTAATAAAACACTAACTGTCCAAAACGAAAAAGAAAACGTTAACCCTACGAATATTTTTATTATATCAGGTTTGTCCAATATAAAAGGGATAACGATTGAAGCCAAACAGACTTGGCCAATGTCCATACATATTTCCGATATTCGATTGATTCTTGCTTTAAATATCACTTTGAAAATACTTTAGTAAAACAAAAAATGTTTGTCCACTGCTTATAAGCGTCATTTTGACCATTATGGATTGTTATAACGGTATATTTTATTTGATATACCATATTAATTTATTAATTCGATTATTTCCAAGCATCACACACGATTTTGTATGGACAGAAGTCGCAGTGGCGACCGGGTTGAGGAAGATATTTTTGTTGGCTTATTTCTTTTGCAGTTTCAATTAGAGTTTTCTTTATCACGGTAACATCAGTATTAGTTTTTTTTAAACTGATTTTTTCATTGTTTTGTAGATAAATATAGGAAAAAGTTATTTGAGATAATTTCTTATTTAAAAACTGTTTATCAGTTGCAGCTAATGCATAGACCGAAAGTTGCAAATCTTTTTCCAGATCTTTGGAGGAAGGCTGTTTACCGGTTTTATAGTCAATAATTTCCAGATTCCCCTTAGTATCAGCGTCAATGCGATCAATTTTTCCGCTAACATAAAGATGCTGATTAATCTTAAGTTTAAAAGATTGCTCCAAACCAATAATCTTATTTTTTGGCGGGTGGAATTTATGGAAATAATTTTCCAGTATTTTTTTACCCTCTTTTTGTACTCGGTTTTGGTGAGCTTGAGAATTATAACCAAGTGGAATCCAGTTACTTTGATAAATGGTCAATAAATTTTTTAAGACAACATGTTTATTTTCCAAATATTCTTTATAGAAATTTTGAAGCGTATTGTGAATGGTTTGTCCGAAACTGGCACTGGAATTGGCTTGACTTGGCAAATTTAGTTGATAGCGATAGAAATATCGCAAAGGGCAAATGGCATAGGTATCAAGATGAGAAAAAGACAGTCTTTGTTGTTTTGATGTACGAGGCAAAATAAGAGATATTAAAGGTTTATTTACAGCAAAATCAGATAAAACTTTTTTTTCTTGCGCCAATTTAGCTAATTTTGGCGTAAAGTTTTTTCCAAATGTTTCTTCGATAAACTGTGATATTTTGCGTGTTCGTTTACCATCACCGTATATTAGAGAAGCAGATAAAAATAATCTTTTTTTTGCGCGTGTCATGGCAACATAAAACAATCGTCTTTCTTCTAAAATATGAGGATTACCGGTTGGTAAAATTTCTTTGATTAGCTCTTCAGGAATAGGAATGGTTTCATGGCGGTCATAGGTGGGGAAACGACCTTGACTTAGGTTAACTAAAAATACAACAGGGAATTCCAAGCCTTTAGCAGAGTGTACTGTTAAAATGTGTACAGCATTTTGATCAGAAAAATCATCGGAAGTTACTTGTGGTGATTCGCCGATTTCCAAACTTAAATTGAGATATTCAACTGTTTGGAAAACTGAAGGCTCTTTTTGTTGATTTTCCAACGCTTTAATTTTTGTGAAAAATTTTGATAGATTAGCAACGGTTTTTTCAGCGGACTCTGTTCCTTTTTGGTTCAATTGTTTAATCGTGCCGGTTTTATCAAGAAAGTCATAAATAATCTGACTGGCAGGAAGATTACGCAGTTGTTTTAAATGGTCTTTTATTAAAGAAATTAGTTCTGATAATTGTTTTCTTGTTTGAATAGATAAAAGTGGAATAAATGGTTGGTAAATTTTATAGTTTTCGTCAAATACTGGTTCTATTAAGTTTAAATAAATTTCGCAAGCATTATATAAAGAGAGATTGGATTTTTTAGTAAAACTTATTAAACGAGCAATGTCTTGTGGATTAATATTAAAAATTGACATACTTAATACCCGGTAGAATGCTGGCGTATTATCCAAATCAACAATAGTTTGAAGATAGGCGATTAGGTCTTTAATTGCCGGTTGTTTAAAAAGCGCGCCTGGTCCATGAAATTGATAGGGGATTCCATGATGGGAAAGACTACGTTGAAAAGTCTCACTGTGATTATTGGCGCGAACTAAAATTGCAAAATCAGAAAAATTATTATTTTTACTCAACCTTTTAATTGTTTGTGTCACCATTTCAGCTTCATCTGCGTCGTTTTGAAAAAGTTTAAATTCTGGTGGCTGGGTGGTTTTTTTTGTTTTTAAATACGAAAGCAATTCCTTACTGATTCCCAGTTGTGTTTCTAAAGTGTCAGGATTATTATGACGAACTAGACGATAGGCAGAGTCAAGAATTGGTTGATGCGAACGGTAATTAGTCGATAAATTTACTTGTTTCGTATTAGGATAATCTTGTATAAAAGCCAGTAAATTAGAAACAGAAGCTCCGCGGAATTTATAAATTGCCTGTGAGTCATCGCCAACAACAGTAATTCTAGATTTTTTCGTTGGTGGACAAAGAAGCTTTATCAGTTGATACTGTGCGATGTTTGTATCTTGAAATTCATCAATCAGCAAATACTTAAATTTTTTTTGATAAACATTCAAAAGATTTCTTCGAGTGCGGAATAATTGTAATAAAAACATAATTAAATCTGCAAAATCACAATATCCTTCTTTAATTTTGAGTTGTTGAAAAGTCTTATATGCATTGGCAAGCTCTTGGTATTTTTCCAGATCTTCCGTATTAAGAATTTCCTTTTTCTTTTGAAGCTTTACCCAATTTTGATAATCAACTGGGATAATGTCTTCATCGCGCAGTCGGGAAAAATGTTGGAGCAATCCTTCAATAAATTTATCAGGGTTGTTTAAAGGACGATAGTAATGGAGTGGTAATAAATATAAATTTTTTCGCAAAAAAAGGATTGACTCGGCCTGTGATAATAATCTATATCCAGACGATAAACCAATATGATGAATTTCTTGACGCAAGATTTGGTCGGCAAAGGAATGAAACGTGGAAATCCATGTTTGAAAACAACCATAGGGGAGTGCAACATCAACTCGCTCTTCCATTTCTCTAGCGGCTTTTTCCGTGAACGTTAGGGCAACGATCTCTTCAGGTTTAGCAAGTTTTTTTTCAATTAAGTATTTAATTTTTTCAACCAAAGTAAAAGTTTTCCCAGTTCCTGCTCCAGCAATAATTAGAAGCGGTCCATGATGATACTCAATGGCTTGTTTTTGTTTGGAGTTGGGAAGTTGACTCGACATGGGACAATTATAAAACAAAAGAAAATTAAAGGAAGATAATAAATAAAAAAGCCCCGTATGTAAACACACGGGGTAGGTGATTAATTTATATCAAATTTTTTAACGATACTCAATATTTAAAATACTTAGTAAGATTTCAGAGTTTTTGACAAACCCGTACCAAATAATGTCATTGCGAGGAGCGTAGCGACGAGGTTATAATCCCGAGAGCATTCGAGGGACAATCCCGTTAATATAGGACGTACTATTGGTAACGGCCTGCCTGCCGGCAGGCAGGGATCGCCACGTCCCGCCTTTGGCGGGACTCGCGATGCCAAAATATGTAAAAATCAGAATAAAGTAGTATATAAATCTTTCCAGTCAGGATTAAACTTATTTATTAGTTCAATTTTATTTTTTCTATTTCCAGCTTTAATTTGTTTTTCTCGCTTAATTGCAAGATTAATATCTTCAAAGATTTCATAATAAACTAATTTATTTAAATTATATTTACTACTGAATGATGATACTGCTTTGTTTTTATGATGATATATTCTGCCAACTATACTTCCTGTTACTCCGGTATATAAAACCGTATTACGTAAGTTAGTAATTATATAGACGCAGTAGTATTTAGACATAAATTATCTTACAAAGTAATTTGGTTCTATGGGTAACGGGATTGTTACGTTGCTCCCAGATACTATTCAGTATCTGGTTCGCTCCTCGCAATGATACAGTATTAGTTAATTTTCCTTATGCGTAACATAAAATAAAAAAAGATAGAGGTGAGAAAAGTTTGGGAAATTAAAAGATAGATAAAGTTAAATCGGAAAATTGTCATTAAAACAAAAGTTAGTACAATTGGAGTGGTGGATGCGTGATAAGTAATATGATAAAGACTACTGCGTTGCCAGTGGTGTTTTTGTTTTAGGTTACAAATAAAAAGATAAGCCACGATTAATATACTTATTAAAATAAACTGTTGAAACAAAAGCCAAGCGGGTAAAAAAACCATAAAGCAAATCAAAGCCAATTGGTAAACAGAAACCAATGTTCGATTTATAATAGGTATATTATTAATAATTGTTTTACGGTCGATTTGTAAGGGAGTATTAGGTAGTGGGAAGATAAAAGATTTTTGTGGTTGCCACTTGTTATTAACAACAATATTTGTTGCAGTTAAAAGAACAACACTTTTATATTCTAAAATCTTACTTGTATCAGCTGACTCATCCACTACCGCTAATGGTTGAAATCGTTTTTGGTTTAGACGAAAAAAATACGGCTTATAATAATTAGTCGAAAGAAAACCTTGATTAATCTCAATAACTAATTCTTCAGGAAAAACAGAAAGAGCGGAGGTAATCTGACTTTTTAATACTCTAAATTTACTGGGACGAAAATGCCAAAAATTAACTAATCCACCCAATAATTGCAACGTTACTGCTAAGGTAAGTAGATAAGAAAAAGTAAGCGACCAGTGAGAATGTAGGAGGCGATTGTAAAAACTACGTTTCAGAGTGGCGCTTTGTATAAATATTTGCAAAAACCGCTTGACTTTATTCATAGATATCTTTATCATAAAAAACATTGGTAATAAATTCAACTCGCGTTATTTATCAAACTGCGGTTGCATTTTAATTTTGTGGCGTTTATAATAATGGCGACTTTATTTATTATCACTTTTATAATTTAATTTAAAAATAATATGGCACAAGCTGTCTTTCAGAGAAACAAACCTCATTTAAACATTGGAACAATTGGTCATGTAGATCACGGAAAAACTACGCTGACGTCAGCTATTCATTATGTATTGTCAAAAAAAGGATTGGCAAAGTTTCTTAAATATGAAGAAATTGATAAAGCGCCGGAAGAAAAGGCGCGTGGTGTGACAATTAATCTTCACCACTCTGAATATGAAACCGAAAAGCGTCATTATGCACATATCGATGCTCCAGGACATGCTGATTATATTAAAAACATGATTACTGGTGCAGCGCAAATGGATGGAGCAATTCTGGTTGTTTCAGCTCCGGATGGACCAATGCCTCAAACACGAGAACATATTTTACTTGCACAACAAGTTAATGTCCCGGGTATTATAGTTTTCTTAAATAAGTGTGATATGGTCCAAGATAAAGAAATATTAGATTTAGTGGAAATGGAAGTTCGAGATCTTTTGACAAAATATAAGTTCCCAGGTGATAAGATCCCGATTATTCGTGGATCAGCATTAAAAGCATTAGCCGATGATCCGGAAGGGATCAAAGCAATTGAAGAATTAATGAAAAAAGTTGATGAATATTTTCCAGAACCGGTTCGTGCACTGGATAAACCATTTTTAATGCCGGTTGAAGATGTTTTCACAATTTCCGGACGAGGGACTGTAGCAACCGGAAGAGTAGAAAGAGGCGTAATTAAAATCGGAGAAGAGGTTGAAATTGTTGGAATTAAAGACACTAAAAAAACAGTTATTACTGGGGTTGAGATGTTTAGAAAAACATTAGACGAAGCTCGAGCCGGAGATAACGTTGGATTACTACTTCGAGGAATTGAAAAAGATGATATTCAACGCGGACAAGTAATTACCAAACCAGGATCAATCACTCCACATACAGAGTTTGAAGCAGAAGTATATGTCTTGAAAAAAGAAGAAGGTGGTCGACATACACCATTTTTCAAAGGATATCGTCCCCAGTTTTATATCCGAACCACAGATATTACAGGCGAACTAAACTTACCAGATAAGGTTGAGATGGTTATGCCTGGTGATAATGTTAAAATCACAGGGAAATTAATATACGCGGTGGCGATGGAAGAAGGATTGAAATTTGCTATTCGTGAAGGTGGTCACACAGTTGGAGCTGGTGTGATTACGAAGATTATCAAATAAAGTATTCCTCCGAGGATAATCTATCGGTAATTGAGCTCTTTTAAATTATGCCAAAGGGAAGAATTCGGATTAAACTTAAAGCGTATGATTATCGTTTGATTGATGAAACGTGCCAAAAATTAGTTGATACAGCAGTACGCACTGGGGCATCAGTGATTGGCCCAGTTCCCCTTCCAATTATAAAAGAAATATATGTTGTTAATAAGGCGGCATTCATTGATAAAAACACGCGTGAACACTTTGGCTTAAAGATTCATAAACGGTTGCTCGATATAGTAAACCCTACTAATCAAACAATTGATTCACTCATGCATTTAGAATTACCTGCTGGTGTTGAGATTTCAGTGAAGATGTGAAGTGCTCCTTGATATTTGTTTAAGGTATCATCAAACCCAGTGTTATTTAGTGCGGAACCCGGGACATTATCGTAGTTCGTGTAAAAATCTGGTTGACCGGCAGTTATTAATAATGTATAATAATTCCCGATGATAGTTTTGTATCAACAAACTTATTGTTTTATTTTATAAATCAGATTGGTTGAAGTGATCAGCCCCAATCTGGGGCTTTTTTATTTGATAATTTTTATTTATGGTAGCTTTTATTCTTGGACAAAAAGATCGACAAACACAAACTTATAACGCTAATGGCATACGAATACCTGTAACCTATATTAAAACTGCTCCTTGTTATTTAATCGCAATTCAAAAACCAGAAAAGCAAAGTTATTTTGCCGTTAAACTTGGCTATGGTTTAGCCAATAGAATTAAAAAATCAACTTTTGGAGAAGTTAAAAAAGCGGGGATTAAGACCCCGCTTCTGTTTTTTAAAGAGTTTCGCTTAGAAAAACATTCATCAATTAAAGTTATTGAAGAGAATGGAAAAAGTGGAATATCAATCGGAGATAAGAAATTATTGATTGGCGATATGATTGATGCTTCTGTATTGTTCCAACTTGGAGACAAGGTGCAAGTAAGTGCAATCGCTAAGGGTAAAGGATTTCAAGGAGTAGTTACCCGCCATCATTTTAAAGGCGGTCCGCATACTCATGGACAATCAGACAGAGAAAGAGCTCCTGGATCAATCGGTTCCACCACCACCCCTGGACGAGTTTATAAGGGTAAACGAATGGCTGGTCGAATGGGTGGACAACGAGTGACAATAAAGAATTTAATTATTCACAGCCTTACAAAAGATAGTATTGCGGTTGCGGGTTTAATTCCAGGAAGTAAAAAAACAAATGTTGAAATTATAAGTAATACGTAATTTATACATTAAATTATGGAATCTAAAAGTAAATTAACTAAAAAAATCACTAAAACCTCAGAAAAAAAGATGGCTGTTAATTCCAGTTGGCATAATTTAACAATATATAACAGCGAAGGTAAGCAGAGTAGTGCGATTGAGGTCGATAAGAAGTGGGAGAAGATTATTATTAACCCAAAAACATTAGCACAATATGTACATATTTATTTAACTAATCAAAGACAAGGGACAGCTTCAGCAAAAACCAGAGGAGAGGTAATTGGTTCAACAAGAAAAATATATAAACAAAAAGGAACTGGAAGAGCTCGTCACGGAAGCCGAAAAGCGCCGATTTTTGTCGGTGGTGGAGTAGTTGGTGGTCCAAAACCACGACAATTTTCTGCTCGTTTTAACAAACAACAATTAACAATAACCATTCAAGCGGCACTGGCAATCAAACTAAAAGAAAAAGCCATTATTGTTTTGGAAGATGCTGCTCTACAAATGTTAGCAAAGACGAAGTCGTATGCGCAGATGTTTGATCAGATTAATCCAAAACATCATGAGTGTTTATTGCTTTTAACAGAAGATTACAAAAACGTACGTCGAGCGTGTAATAATATTCCATACATTTCTATGGAAATCTTAAGAAATCTTAATCCATACATTATCTTAAGGTACAGACTAATCATAATGACAGTTAGTATGTTAGCAGAGTTATCAAAAAAACTTTAGAGCCTGTTTGAAAACTGAACCTTGATCATAGGAATCAGTTTTCATTACAGGCTTTTATGAAGCTGAAGTTAAAATTTTCAACAGCTTCTAAATAAATATGAAACTATCCGATGTTATTATTAAACCATTAATTACAGAAAAAGCTACTGGAAAAGCCCAAGCAGGAGTCTATACTTTTATCATTCATACACAAGCTGAAAAAGCTCAAGTAAAAACTGTTTTAGAAAACATATATAAGATAAAGGTTAAATCAGTTAACATTACTCATCGACGCGGTAAAACAAGAAGAGTAGGGAAATATCGCTTGGTAAAAACATTACCAAATAAAAAAATTGCATATGTAACGCTAAAGTCAGGTCAAATTGATATTTTTCCAAAGGCATAATTACACTTATGAGAAACCAACCTAAATATTCAACTAAAAAGCTAAAAAAAATTTTGAAAAAACACTCAGGCCGAAATAGCGATGGAATAATCACTGTTCGTCACCAGGGGGGGAGGCAAAAACGGTTTTACCGAACAATTGATTTTGCTCGTAGTAAAAAAGACATAATTGCGAAAGTTATTGCTAATGAATACGATCCAAATCGTAACGTAACAATTGACTTGGTTGAATACTCAGATAAAGAAAAACGCTATATACTTCATCCGGAAGGATTAAAAGTCGGTGATACAATAACTGCGAGTGTGTCTGCTGATATTAAGGTGGGAAATGCTTTACCTTTAAAATTAATTCCAATTGGAACACAAATTCATAATATAGAATTGTATGCAAACAGTGGTGGTCAGATGGTGCGTAGTGCCGGTGCTTTTGCCTCAATAGTAGCGAGAGAGGGTGAATTTGTTCATTTAAAACTAATGTCTGGTGAAGTTCGACGTTTTTTTGGGAACTGTTGGGCAACAATCGGGGTAGTTGGGAATAGTGAGTATAAAGACAAAATTCTTGGTAAAGCTGGGCGTAGTCGTTTGATGGGTATTCGACCAACGGTTCGAGGCACGGCTCAAAATCCTCGAAGTCATCCACACGGTGGTGGTGAGGGACGATCAGGTGAAGGAATGCATCCAAAAACCCCATGGGGTAAATCTGCGCGTGGTACACGAACAAGAAATAAAAAAAATCATAGTAATAAATTTATTATAAAGCGTAGAAAATAATATGAACAATCAAACAATTATTAAAGACGTCCACGTATCACCAAAAAAAATTAGATTTTTAATGGATTTTGTTAAAAAACTAAAGCCAGTTGATGCGATTGATCATTTAACTTATATGCCGCAACATAGTGCGCGGGTTTTAAAAACTGCAATTAAAGCTGCCATTAGTAGTTCAGTATTAGCTTTAAAAACAGTACCTGATGTGTTAAAATTTAGAGTTTTAATTATTGATCAGGGGCATGTTTTAAAACGTTTTCGTGCTGGAGGACGAGGGACTGCAAAACCAATCAAACGAAGAATGGCACATATAAAAATCATTTTAGAAATAGATAAGAAAATGAATAATGAAAAAGTAATAAGTAATAATGAAAAGACAATGATTAATAAAGGTAAACCTGTTTTAACAGCAAAAGCAGAAACTAAAAAATCTATTAAACCAAAGAAAGAGATTGTTAAAAAATCAAAAAAAGTTATTTTTAAAAAATCATAAAAATGGGTCAAAAAGTACATCCAAAAGGTTTACGATTGGGAATAATTTATAACTGGAATTCTCGTTGGTTTTTTTCGAATAAAAAACAGTATCGAGAAGCATTAATTTCTGATATCCAAATTCGAAAAAAATTAATGACAAAATTTAGTTTTGCCGGCATTATTCAGGTAGATATTGAAAGAGCTATTAAAAAATTGACAGTAATTATATATTCAGCTAAACCAGGTATGATTATTGGTCGAGGAGGGAAAGGATTGGAAGAATTAAAAAACTATCTGCTGGTGGAAATGAAAATTTCACCAAAGAAAAATAAAGAGATGAAGATTGATTTAAAAATTGAGCCATTAAAAAAACCATTTTTAAGTGCTTATTACGCCGCTCAAACAATAGCTGAAAAACTTATACGTCGTTTTCCGCATCGTTCAGTGATTCATAATACAATGAACCGGGTGATTGAAGCAGGTGGTAAGGGCGTAAAAATACAATTGGGAGGAAGAATTGCTGGAGCAGAGATTTCTCGTCGAGAAAAATATTTTCAAGGGACAATTCCAACCTCAACCATTCGCGAAGATGTTGATTTTGCCGTTTATCCAGCATTAACGCGTTCAGGTTACATCGGTGTTAAGGTTTGGATTTGCAAGTAAGTGGTAACTCATGGAATAAGGAAGTAGAGGATATTAATTTGAAATTCGAAATTTTTAATTTTTAATCAATTTTAAATTGAATTCAAATTATAAATTTCAAATTAAAAAATTCAAAGCGTTATAATGTTAGCCCCTAAAAGACAAAAATATCGGAAACAATTCCGAGGAATGTGGCGTCGTTTAGCTACAAAAGGAAGCGATTTAAATTTCGCAGAGTATGGTTTAAAAACCATTACTAAAGGATGGATAAAAGATCGGGAAATTGAGTCGGTTCGAGTAATATTAGCAAGAGCAACGCGTAAAGTAGGAAAATTCTGGATTAGAATTTTTCCTGACAAACCATTTACAAAAAAACCACCTGAAGTAACAATGGGTGCAGGAAAAGGAGATGTTGCATATTTTGTTGCATCTGTTGCACCAGGACGTATATTATTCGAGATCGACGGACTTGAAGAAGCTAAAGCTCGGAGTGTGTTCAAAAATTGCTCAGCAAAATTATCAGTAAGAACTAAATTTATCACAAAGAGCTTATGAAAAAAAATGTTAAAGAATTAATGGATAAAGAATTGAAGGTATTAGAAAAAGAGACGCAAGAGCTAATAAAAACTATTGCAGAGGCAAAAATAAACAATTCTGTTAATAAATTTAAAGATACTAATATAGTAGCAAAAAAACAAAAACAGCTAGCGGTTATGTTAACAATCATAAACCAAAAAAGATCATTAATTAAAACAATATGAGCAATATTTTAATCGGAATCGTGACCTCAACAAAAATGAAAAACACAGTTGTGGTTAATGTTGTACGGAAATATCGTCATCTACGGTATCATAAAGTTATCGCACGTAGCAAACGCTATCATGCTCACTGCGAGGATATGACAATCAAAGTTGGCGACCAAGTAAAAATTGAAGAATGCCGGCCAATTGCCAAAACCGTGCGTCATCAAGTTATAGAACAATTAAAAACAATCATATGATTCAACTTAGAACGGTGTTAACAGTTGCAGACAATACCGGTGCAAAAACTGCCTATATGATTGGTATGTCTAAAAAAGGTAATCGAAAATTAGCATATGTTGGAGACGCAATTAATGTTGTGGTTAAAGACGCAATTCCTTATGGTCAGGTAAAAAAAGGGGAAAAATTAACCGCAGTGATTATTCGTACGCGAAAAGAAAAAAGAAGAGATGATGGGAGCTATATTCGTTTCAGCGATAACGCTTGTGTGATTTTGTTTGATAAAGAAATCAAAGACCCAAAAGCGACTAGAATTTTCGGACCAGTAGCAAAAGAGGTAAAAGAGAATGGATATAATAAAATTGCGAGTTTAGCAGAAGAAATTTATTGACGATTTAGACTATGAAAAATAAAATCAAAAAGAAAGATAAAGTTAGGGTAATGACTGGAAAAGATAAGGGTCGGGAGGCTGTGGTTGAAAAAGTTTACACGAAAAACCAGACTGTGATATTACCAGGAATTAATATTTATAAAAAGCATATTAAAAAGAATGAGAAATTGCCCAAAGGTGGAATTGTAGAAATTCCAAGACCGATTAATGTTGCTAAATTAATATTGATTTGTTCTAAATGCAACCAACCAACACGCGTTGGTTGGCAATTAAATAAAAATAAAAAAGTAAGGATTTGTAAGAAGTGCAATGGTATTATTTAACTAAATATGGACACTTTTAAAGACTATTATCAAAAGAAAGTACAAAAAAATATCAAGGATGCTTTAAAGCTGAATAATTATTTAGCTGTACCAAAAATTATTAAAGTTGTTTTAAATGTTGGTGCAGGTGAAGCGGTTACCAATAAAAATGTTTTAGAAAAAATTCAAGAACAAATGTCTTGGATTACTGGACAAAAACCTGTAATTACCAAAGCGCGTCAATCGATTTCAGCCTTTAAGATCCGAAAAGGTTTGTCGATTGGAGTTAAGGTAACACTTCGTGGAAAAAAGATGTATGCATTTATTGAAAAATTAGTTAGAATTATCATTCCCAGAATCCGGGATTTTCGTGGAATCAACGATCATAGCATTGATCAGAGCGGAAATATTAATCTGGGTTTTACAGAACAAACAATTTTTCCTGAAGTTGAATTTGATAAAGTTGATAAGTTACGAGGTTTGCAGGTGACAGTAGTAACAAATGCTGGAAGTTTTAACACAGGTAAATGTTTATTTGAAAAATTGGGAATTCCATTTAAGAAGCTGTCTGAAAACTATGGTAAAAAAGCTTCATAAGATTCTGTAATGATCCCGACGTTACGTCGGGACAAACAGGCTCTAAAAAGAAATAACATGGCAAAAACATCAAACATCGTAAGATCACAAAAAAAACAAAAATATAAAGTACGAAAACATAGTCGTTGTCCATTATGTGGACGAGCTCGGGCATATATGAGACGCTTTGATTTATGCCGAATTTGTTTTCGTGAAAAAGCATTAACCGGTCAAATACCCGGTGTTAGAAAAATTTCCTGGTAAAATACTATGTCAAGATCAATTAAAAAAGGCCCATATGTTGATGAAAAATTAATCGAAAAAGTTCATCATCAAAAAGTAAATGGTGAACGAACAGTTATTAAAACCTGGAAAAGAGCATCACAGATCTCACCAGATTTTGTTGGTCACAGATTTGCAATCCATAATGGAAAAAAGTTTATTGAATTATTAGTTACAGAAGGGATGGTGGGTACGCGTCTTGGAGAATATGCATCCACACGATCCTTCCGCGGTCATGGTAAAGTTACAAAACGTACCGCAGACAAAACATAAAAATAATATGTATACAATAGGTGATCTAATGATCCGATTAAAAAATGGCTATATGGCGAGAAAATCATCAATTAAATGTCTTTATTCTCATTTTAGTCAAGCCCTTCTTGATAAATTACAACAACTTGAATACATTCAGTCGTATACCATCGGTGATGATGTTAAAAAGACAATAATAGTTGAGCTTCGATACAACGATGGAAGACCGGCGATCACTGATGTGAAAATTTTTTCAAAACCGGGTCAAAGACGCTATATTTCTGCAAAGAAGCTCAAACCCGTATTGAGTAATTTAGGGCACGCAATTCTGTCTTCTCCTCTTGGGCTTGTTACAAATCATGAAGCAAGAAAAAAACATGTTGGAGGGGAGTTTTTATTTGAAATTTGGTGAAATTAAATATGTCAAAAATCGGTCAAAAACCAATTAATATTAGTGCTGGAGTTAACCTTCAAATAAATGAAGGTTTAATTAGTGTTAAGGGGCCTAAAGGCGAATGGAAAGGGACATTGCCAAGGGTTTTAGAATTGAAAAATAAAAATAATCAATGGATTGTCAGTCGTAAAAACGAAAAAAAAACCAGTAAGTCCTTACACGGACTGTACCGAACCTTGATTAATAACGCAATAGTCGGTGTTGAAACGCCTTGGCAAAAACGATTAGAAATAGTTGGTACAGGATTTAATGTTAAAATTCAAGGGAACGATATTGTTTTTAAGGTTGGATATAGTCATCCAGTTATATTTCAGTCGGTTCCCGGCATTACCTTGCAAGTTGAGGGAAATAATAAAGTAATTATTTCCGGATCAGATAAACAATTAGTTGGACAGATTGCTTTTCAAATAAAGTGTATAAGAAAACCAGACGTTTATAAGGGTAAGGGAATTCGTTATGAAGGTGAAGTATTAAGAATTAAGCCTGGAAAGAAGGTAAAAGCAGCTGGAGCAGCGGCATAAAAATATGAGAAAATTAACTGCTAGAAAAATCAAGGCAAAAAGACGCGTAAGTCCAAACATTATTGGAACTGATAAACGTCCACGTATTAATGTATTTCGATCAAATTTATATTTATATGCTCAAGCGATTAACGATGAAAAAAAACATACATTAGCGGCATATTCAACGCGTCACGTTCAAAAAGAGAAAGACTATAAAAAAATAACAAAAACAAAGCAAGCATTTATATTGGGTGAACGTTTGGCAGGAAAACTATTGTCTTTAAAAATTAATGGAGCGGTTTTTGATCGTAATTTTTATATTTATAAAGGAAGGGTAAAAGCAGTCGCTGAAGGTTTACGTTTAGGTAAAATCAAAATTTAGGAGCCGTTTAAAAACTTTAATAACAGCTTCATAAGAATTTGTAATTAAAAAATAAATTAAATATTTTTAAAACAAACTCTAAATTTAATTATATGAATAATTCAGACACAACATTATTTTCGGAAAAACTTGAAGAAAGAGTATTATTAATTCGTCGTGTTTCTAAAAAAACGACCGGTGGCAACTATGTAACATTTTCTGCACTGGTCGCAGTTGGTGATGGAAAAAACCGGGTTGGAATCGGTCTAGGACGAGGATTAGAAGTTCCACAAGCAATCAATAAAGCTCTAAACTACGCAAAAAAACATTTACTAACAATTCCAGTCACAAATAGTTCCCTACCACATCAAATAAAACTTAAATATAAAGCAGCCTTAGTATTATTAAAACCAGCACCTTTAGGTACTGGTTTAAAGGTTGGCAGCGTTGCTCGGGTTATTTTAGATCTGGCAGGAATCCACAATGTTTCGGGTAAAATTATTGGTTCTCGAAATCAAGTGGTAAATACATACGCGATTGTTGAAGCGTTAAAACTTTTAAGACCACGTAAATAAGCTATGAAAGTAACAAATTTATCAAGTCTTCCAAAAATTATCGGTAAAAAAACTAAAAGAATTGGCCGTGGTTTAGGTAGTGGTCGAGGAGCCAAATCTGGACGCGGTACAACGAGACATCAAAAAGCAAGAGAAAATATTCCACTTCATTTTGAAGGAGGACAGGGAAGAATGGTGAAGCGTTTCCCATTACTTCGGGGAAAAGGAAGAAATCAAGGTCGACAACATCCAGTCGCAATTAATGTAGCTCGATTAAATATTTTTGAAAATAAAGCAACTGTAGACATCGCAGCTTTAGTAAAAAATAACATTATAAGAAAAGGAGAAATGACTCGTGGAGTAAAAATTGTTGGCAAGAATAAGATAACAAAAAAATTAAACGTTCAATTACCAGTCAGTCAAGGAGCCTCTTCAGTCATTAATACAGCAGGAGGTACTTGTGTTAAAACATGAAATACATTCTGGAAAAACTTAAGCTTTTATTAGAAGATCCGCAGCTTAAACGTAAGACCTACATTACATTATTCTTATTTTTGTGTTTTCGTGTTTTTGCTTTTTTGCCAGTCCCTGCGATTGATTTAAATCGTTTACGCTTAATCTTTTCTCAAAATCAATTCTTATCACTATTAGATATTTTTTCTGGAGGAACATTGATAAACTTTTCAGTCATGGCCTTAGGTTTAAATCCCTATATTAACGCCTCAATTATGATTCAGCTTCTTACCGTACTTTTTCCAAAACTCGAACAATTAACGAAAGAAGGTGAATATGGACGTTATAAAATTAATCAATATACACGTTTCATTACCGTTCCTTTAACCGTACTTCAGGCAATTGGTATTTATATGCTTTTAAGGAATCAAAAAGTGATTGGAAACTTAATGCCATTGGAATTTCTTTCATTCGTAATTACCATGGTAGCGGGGACTTTTATCTTAGTTTGGTTTGGTGAATTAATCTCTGAATTTGGGTTAGGAAACGGTATCTCACTTTTAATTTTCGTTGGAATTGTGGGTAGGTTGCCGGTAATTTTAGGCAGAACAGCTGTTTTGGTAAATCGCGAGGTTATTATTAATACAATCATTTTTATTGTTTTAGCAGTATTAGTGATTGCAGCAGTTGTGTTTATTAATGAGGCAGTACGAAAAATTCCGGTTTATTATGCCAAACGAATTAAAGGTAATCGAATTTACCAAGGAGCTACAAATTTTCTTCCTTTAAAACTTAATCAAGCCGGGGTTATTCCAATTATTTTTGCGGTATCTTTCGTATTAATGCCGCAGATTTTAGGTAACTCATTGGCGTTTGCAAAAAATACAACTATTGCTGCAATTGCGAAATTTTTGGCACAAGCATTTAATCCTTCAGGATTTTTGTATAATGGACTTTATTTTGTTTTAGTAATTGGTTTTACCTTTTTTTACACAGTGATTGTTTTTAATCCTCAAAAAATTTCTGAAGAAATTCAAAAACATGGGGGTTTTATTCCTGGCATTAGACCGGGGATTGCAACAAAGCAATACTTAGAAAAGATTTTATATCGAATAACAAGCGTTGGGGCCGTATTTTTAGGAATTATCGCAATTTTACCGGCTTTAATGTCAACGATTACAAATATGAAGAACTTAGTAATAGGAGGAACCGGAATTTTAATCGTGGTTTCAGTAATATTGGAAACTTTTAAAACATTGGAAGCTCAATTAGTGATGAAAAATTACGACAAATTCACAAAGTAAAATTAATAATTAATAAAATACTATGGCGAAAAAAGGCCCTCGAATTTTATTTGGCTTGACTTGCGAAGTATGCAAAAAACAAAATTATGTAAGTGAAAAAAACAAGATTACAACAACCAATGCGTTAAAATTGATGAAGTATTGTAATAAATGTAAAAAAAGGACCGTTCATAAAGAAAATAAAAAATTACACTAAAAAAACATAGATTTGTTATTTGTTTTTCCAGTATAAACCCATCCAATCCACTTTGCAGACTTATTTAATTGGAAACTGGAATAAGATGGGTATAGATTAATTATGAAACTAGTACTTATTGGAATCCAAGGTTCTGGAAAGTCAACTCAGGGTAATCTGTTGTCAAAACAACTTAATATTCCGTACTTATCAACCGGACATATTTTCCGCGAAATTGCAAAGGAAAAAACGCGACTAGGTCGCTATGTTAAAGAAACAATGAACAGCGGCGCCTTGATTCCTGATGATAAAACAAATACCATTGTTAATGAATATCTTAGTCGTACAGAATACCAAAAGGGATATATTCTTGACGGTTTTCCTAGAACAATGGACCAAGCTCGTGCGTTTCATAATCATATTGATAAAGTCATTTATTTAATGATATCAGACAAAGAAGCGTTGTGGCGTATCGCTTATCGAGACGATACTGCGCGAACAGATGAGTCTTTACCTGCGCTGAAAAAGCGCATAGAACTATTTCATAAATATACAAAGCCAGTGCTTGAGTATTATCGTCAAAAAGGAAAGCTTGAAGAAGTTGATGCAACACAAACAATAAAAGAAGTAAACGAAAGCATTCTTAAAACAATTGGTAAACAACTTGTGAAAAATCAGATAACCAGTTGGGAACTTAAACAAAAAACAATTATTGCGATTGTTGGGTTACCGGGTTCTGGAAAAACAGCTGCAGCTAATTTTTTTCAAAAAAAAGGTTTGGTTGTAATATCTTTTGGTAAGGTAATTAATAATTATATTGATCAAAATAAATCAGAACATACTGAAAAAATTCATAAACAAGTTCGAGAAGGAATACGTTCAAAATACGGTAAAGAAGCACTTGCGATTTTAAATGAAAAGAAAATTCGTCAGGTGCTAAAAAAGGAGAAAATTCTTATTATCGATGGGATGCGTTCTTGGGAAGAATATGAGTATTTGAAAAAAAAATTTCCTAAAATAAGGATCGTAATCGTTGCTTTATTTGCTGATAAATCAACTCGGTATTATCGAATCTCACATCGTAAAGATAGAGCTCATTTATACGGCGCACAGCGAGACCTAGATGAATTGTTTGGTACAAATATGGGCCCAACCATTGCATATGCTGACCATTTAATCAAAAATAATTTTTCCATCGAAGATTTTTTTGATAAGTTAGAAATTATCTATCGAAGTATCTATTTTTCATAAAAAATGAACCTAATTAAAACTTCGGTAGAAATTGAAATAATGAGGGCGGGGGGATTAATATTGCAACAAGTAATGAAAGAGTTGATACCTTTTGTTAGCGTTGGAGTATCAACTGAAAAGATTGATCAAAAAGCTGAACAATTAATTCGCAAACATAACGCGCTCCCTTCATTCAATACAGTAAAAGATTATCATTGGGCTACTTGTTTACCCATTAACGATCAAATTGTTCACACAAGACCATCCTCAAGGGTTTTAAATGAGGGGGATGTATTAACAATTGATATTGGTTGTTTATATGATGGTTATCATACTGACTACGCCACGAGTTTTATTGTAGGACAAGCTAAGACTCCTAAAGATCAAGGATTTCTCCAACAAGGGAAGGAAACTCTTGAAATGGCGATTAAATCATTGAAGAATGGCAGATATTTAGGAGAAGTGTCAAAAACAATCATGGACAATCTTAACAAATATGGACTCGCTGTAGTGAAAGAATTAACTGGACATGGAATTGGGAAGCAACTACACGAAGATCCATTTATTCCTGGTTGGTGTGATCGGCCAGTCGAAGAAACAATGATTGTGCGTCCTGGTTTAGTGATTGCAATAGAAATAATTTATGCACGTGGAAGCGGTAAAATGAAATATGAAGCAGATAATTGGTCAATAGCAACAGCTGATCATAGTCTTTCAGCCTGTTTTGAGCACACAGTTGTTGCTCAAGAAAATAGCGCTTTGATTTTAACATAATTACTGGTAAAATAGGAGTTTCATGAAAACAAATGTTATTTTAGTGGAGGGTGAAGTAATTGAAAATTTACCCAATACCTTATTTAAAGTAAGGTTGGCAAATTCAGAAAAGGTGATTTTGACTTACCTATCTGGGAAAATGAGAAAGAATTATATAAAAATTTTACCGGGTGATCAAGTTCAGATAGAATTAACACCCTATGATTTAAATCGTGGTCGGATTATTTATCGTCGATAATTATGAAAGTTCAAGCATCAGTAAAAAAAATTTGTGCGAAATGTAAAATTGTAAAACGCAAAGGTAATCTATATATTATTTGTTCAAATCCTAAACATAAGCAAAGACAAGGATAACATTAATAGAAATTTTTAATTTATAATTTTAAATTTGAATTAAATTTTTAAGTTTTGATTACAAATTGTAAATTTCAAATTTTAAATTAAATAAAAATGGTGAGAATTTTGGGAATTACACTACCGGACGAAAGACGAATTGATTATGCTTTGACTCTAATTTATGGTATTGGATGGAATAATGGAAAAAAAATTCTACAACAAGCAAGTGTGAAAGCTGGAACCAGGGTTAAATCCTTAACAGAAGAAGAAATAAAAAAACTAACTAATATAATTGATAAAAACTACAAAACTGGGGGTAATTTGCGTGAGATTATCAATGAAAATATAAAACGCCTTAAAGAGATCGGTTGTTATCGGGGGACAAGACATATTAGGGGTTTACCAGTTCATGGACAACGAACAAAAAGTAACGCACGTACTAAACGCGGTAAAAGAAAGACGATTGGAGCGTTAAAAAAAGAAGTTTGGGCAAAATTGGATCAAAGTAAAACAAGAACCGAAGCAACACCAGCAAAAATTAAATAAAACAATATTTATACTACAAAAACAATGTTTATAAGAATTTTTCTCAGTATAAACCCATCTAATCTGCTTTTTCGCTCTAACGAGCTGCAAACCAGAATAAGATGGGTATAAATAATATGAAAATCAATAAAAATAAAAGAATAATCAAAAACGGAAGAATATATGTTGTAGCGACTTTTAATAATACACTTGTAACCATTACAGATGAACAAGGAAAACCGATTTTAGTCAGTTCTGCAGGGATGTATGGATTTTCAGGAACAAGAAAATCAACTCCGCATGCAGCAACTGTTGTAACAGAGACCGGTTTGAAAAAAGCGATTTCTGAAAATGGCCTACAAATTGTTGATGTTTTTGTTAAGGGGATTGGTCCAGGACGAGAGGCATCATTGCGTGCAATTAAAGCAGCTGAAATTGAGGTTAATCGTTTAATTGATATTACACCAATTCCACATAACGGAGTTAGGCCACCAAAGGTTAGAAGAGTTTGAGTAAATTAAAAATTTAAAATTTTAAATTTTAAATTAATATGAGATATACAGGTCCAAAAAACCGGATTTCTCGACGTGAAGGGATAGATCTTGGATTAAAGACCCCAGGTTCAAAAGCCCAAGTGTCATTATTGAAAAAAATAAACATTTTACCTGGACAACATGGAACGAAGAGTCGACGCAAAGCATCTGATCATGGTAAGCAACTGCGGGAAAAACAAAAATTACGTTTTTATTTTGGACTTACGGAAAGTCAAATGAAAAATTACTTTAAGAAAGCGGTGCGGAAAACTGGTAATACGGGATTGTTTTTATGTCAAGCCTTAGAAAAGAGATTGGATAATATTGTTTACCGACTTGGATTAGCACCAACTCGGGCATCTGCCCGTCAATTGGTTACACATCGCCACATTCGTGTGAATGGTAAATCAGTGAGTTCACCATCATTTGTTGTTAAAATTGGAGATCAAATTGAGTTTGCAAAAATTTCCACTACGAAAATCCCCGCGGTTGAAAAAGCAGTTGGTAACAAAGATATTATTTTACCTAAATGGTTATTAAGAAAAGGGAATGTTGGTAAACTAAATGAAGAAGTAAATAGTGAGTTGATTGAAAATCAATTTAATTTACGTTTAGTGATTGAATTTTATTCCCGTTAGAGCCGGTTTGTCCCGACGGAACGTCGGGATCATTACAGGTTCTTATGAAGCTGTTGTTAAAATTTTTAAACAGCTTCTTAATTTATTAATTATATATTTTTATGTTAAAACCTGAATTTTATACTAAAAAAAGCCAAAATGGTAATGTATCCCAATTTGTAATTGGACCTTTATTCCCAAGTTTTGGTCAGACATTTGGAAATGCACTCCGACGAACACTATTATCGTCTATTAAAGGATCATCTGTGAGTTATGTAAGGATTAGTGGTGTTTCTCATCTTTTTACGACAATTAAAGGAATAAAAGAATCTGTTTTAGATTTAGTATTGAATCTTAAACAACTACGTTTTGAAGTTCCTGCAGATGGTAATTATGAAGTAAATATTGATTTAAAAGGAACACAAATAATTAAGGGAAAAAACTTTAAAGGTGATTTATCTGTTGTTAATCCAGATCTATATATAGGAGAAATGACTGACGCTAAAGGTAAGTTGGAAATCAGTTTAATAATTGAAACTGGTTATGGATATATTCCGTCTGAAGAAAAAATCCCGAAAGCAGATTATATTGCGGTTGACTCATTTTTTTCACCAATAAAAAATATTAATTTTAAAGTTGAAGAAGCACGAGTAGGAAAGAAAAGCAATTACGATCGTTTGATTTTGAGTGTTGAAACTGATGGAAGCGTTACTGCAGAAAAAGCAGTTAGAGATGCAGCTTCTTTCCTATCAGCACAATTTGAACATTTATTATCAGGTGCTGATAATATTCAAGAAGTTGATCTTGTAAAGCAACAGGCACAGGATAAAGAAGCGGTTGATAAAAAGTTGTACGAGATAATTATTGATGAATTAAACTTGCCATCTCGTGTTGTGAACGCGCTGCTTCGAGAAAATATTGAAACCGTGGCTGATTTAGTAAAAACAGGACGGGAAAAATTAATTGGATTAAAGGGTTTAGGAAAAAAATCAATTGTATTAATTGATGAGGAATTAAAAAAAATTGGAGTTGAGTTTACTAACTCATAAATTGCGCTAACAATTTAAAGAAAAGAAAATATTATAAAATGAGAAAACCGAAGTTTAAATTTGGACACGATGCGAATCGCTCTTTAATGAAAAAATTAGTATATAACTTTTTTCATTATGGAAAAATTACAACGACTTTAGCGAAGGTTAAGCAGCTGAAACGCTTAGTTGAAAAAATAGTGGAAAAAACAAAGGTCGAAAATGAAGCGAATAAAAATATTTTATTGCGTTATTTCCACTCTGAAAAATTAGTTAACAAAGTATTCCAACAAGTGGGAAAAGTATTTCAAAAACGTCAAGGTGGTTATGTGTCTATAAATAAACTTAATGAACGAATTTCTGATGGAACGCAGATGATTAGAATGCAGTGGATTGAACCAATTGTTCTTGATTTTAACGATGAAGTAAAAGTTGTAAAAACAGCTAAAAAACAAGATAGAGAAAGTTAAAAAGATAGTAAAAAATAATATTATGGCAAACCTAACAAAAACAACGAAATCAATATCTGCAGACGAAATTAAACGAGATTGGTATTTAGTCAATCTTAAAGGCAAAATTCTCGGAAGAGCGATTTCAGAAATTTCCAGATTATTACAAGGTAAGCATAAAACAAATTTTACAGCGAATTTAGATATGGGTGATAATGTTGTAATAATTAACGCTGGAAAGATCGTTATAACAGGAAAAAAAGATAAACAAAAACAGTATACGTTTTTTTCAGGATATCCAGGAGGATTACGTCAAATAAATTACGAAAGATTATTGGAAAAAAATCCTGACGCATTAATTCGCCATGCGATTAGCGGAATGCTTCCAAAAAATAAACTTAGAAAAAGAAGATTGGCGAGATTATTCGTATTTAATGATGTAAATCATACATATACTAACCAACCCCTTAAAGAGTATAAATTATTATAAACTATCAACCTATGGCAACAACTACTAAAAAAACTAAGGCATTGGAATATTATCAAGCAATAGGTAGACGTAAAGAATCTGTTGCATCAGTGCGATTATATATTGTTGGGAAAGAAGGTTCTGTTACTAAACAAGGCATCAAAATGAAAAAGGGAGAAATATATGTTGGTAAAAAACTAATAACAAAAGTTTATCCAAATTTAGTTGATCGTGTTTGCTATCTTTTACCATTAAAAATGACAAACTGTGAGGATCGTTTTGTTATTACAATCAACGTCAGGGGTGGAGGAAAAAAAGGCCAAATTGGAGCGATTATCCATGCTCTAGCTCGTGCTTTGGATAAAGTTGATAAAGCCGCATATCATACTATCCTGAAAAAACAAAAAATGTTCACTCGTGATGCTCGCACTCGTGAACGCCGCAAAGTTGGAACCGGTGGCAAAGCCCGCCGCGCCAAGCAATCTCCAAAGCGGTAAAAGATTTATCGTTGTAAATAAATTAACAAAGAAAGCGTATTTAAACTTCAAACCTTTGATATAATTTAGCCATATGGTTGATCTTTCTGTCATTGTCGTTTCTTTTAACACAAAAGCCTTGACTAAACGGTGTTTGGTGTCACTTATAAAGAATCTTCGTATGTATTCTCCAAAGACAACTTATGAAATCATTACGGTTGATAATGGTTCAGTTGACGGTTCGATTGAGATGATAGAAAAAATAAGAAATGAAAACATTCACACAAACCTTTTAATTAAAATTATTAAAAATAAACGCAACATTGGTTTTGGTAAAGCAAATAATCAGGCCTTAACAATAGTTTCAGGCAAATATGTTTTATTTTTAAATTCAGATGTAATTTGTCAAAATATAAATTTTTCGAAATTACTGCAGTATTTAAACCAAAATCAAAAAGTTGGAGCATTAACGGTTGATGTTCGACTTGGAAACGGACATATGGATCCTGCTTGTCATCGGGGATTTCCAAATATCTGGAACTCGTTATGTTATTTTCTAAAACTAGAAAAGCTCGGGGGTATTTTTGGTGGTTACCATATGATAGGTAAAGATCTGAAAAAAATTCACGAAATTGATTCTGGTAGCGGAGCGTTTTATTTAACAAGGAAAGATTTGATTATAAAATTAGCTGGTTTTGATGAGGCCTTTTTTATGTATGGAGAAGATTTAGATTTATCTTATCGGATTAAACAAGCAGGTTACAATTTTATTTTTTATCCTAAGTTTCAGGTATTACATTTAAAACATCAAAGTGGTTTTCGCAAGCCGGCTTTTTTTGAGGCGATGTTAATTTTCTATAAAAAACATTATGCAAAGAAGAACTTTCCGATTATAAATTGGTTCATATATTTAATTATTGATTTGAAAAAAAAATTATCATGAAAAGAATAGGAATTGATGCGCGTTTATATTATCAAACTGGCGTAGGTGTATATCTTCGTAACTTAATTTCAGAAATTAGCCGTTTCGATAACGAAAACCAATATTATTTATATTTACGTCCCCAAGATAAGGATAAATTAAAATTTCCTGATAATTTTATTATTCGCTATACAAACGCATCTTGGCATAGTTTTACAGAGCAGTGGCAATTCCATTGGCAGTTGATGTCAGACAACTTAGATTTAATGCATTTTACTTATTTTAGCTATCCAGTTTTATATGAAAGACCGTACATTGCAACTGTTCACGACGTTACTCCATTGCTATATAAAACCGGAAAAGCATCTACTAAAAACCCCATTATATATTGGATCAAACACAACGTTTTTAGTTATGTTCTTAAGTCACAGATCAATAATGCAAAACATATAGTTACTCCGACGAATGCAGTAAAAAATCAAATTCTATTCATATATAAAAATATTAAAAAAGAAAAAATTACACCGATTTATGAAGGGATTAACCAAGAGTTACTATCATGTAAAATTGACGCAAAACAACAAGATAATCCACTATTCCAGGGAAAGTTTATGGTTTATGTGGGAAATTTTTACCCGCATAAAAATGTAGAAAATTTAATCAAAGCTTTTTCAATGATTAAATCACCAATTAAACTGATATTAATCGGGCCGCATGATTATTTTTCCAGTAAAATATTAAATTTAATAAAAGAGAAAAAACAAGAGCATAAAATTAAGTTATTTGACGACGCCAATATCAAGGACCTAGTTTATGCCTATCAAAACGCATTAGCATTAATTCATCCCTCACGCTCTGAAGGATTTGGCTTACCGATTATTGAGGCAATGCATTTTAGCTTACCAATAGTTGCCAGTAATATTTCAGTTTTTCAAGAGTTAATCGGAAAACAATATGTATCATTTAATCCCGATAGCATTAATAATATGGCTGAAAAAATCAATATGAGTATTAAACAAGAAAAACAAAATATTATCTATAAAGATATGAATAGATTTTCATTTTCGGAGATGGCAAAAAAAACTCTGGTAATTTATAAGAAAATTCTGTATAGTTAAGAGTGTAAAAAAAATTAGTTTTTGTTACACCCTAAATAATCTATGAATAATAATGATTCTTCCATAAACCAATCTGCCATGACAATGGTGGAGTTAACGACAATTATTAAACGATACTTAGCAGACTTAAATAAGCTAAAAGCAGACATGAAGATGCAAAAGCAAATGTATAATAATGCATTTAGTAATGATGCGGCCTATGTTCAACAAAGTGAAAAAGTGAAAGCGTTAAATCGAGAAACAGTTACAATTAAACAAAAAATTATTAAACAACCGGAGGTTGATACTCTAGTGGTCAAAATAAGACAACTAAGAGAAGAAATTAAAATATCTCAAGAAGCGCTGTCTGATTATCTACGTGAATATCAAAAAGTCAGTAATGCCACCACAATTGAAGATGATAAAGGCGAAGTATTACAGATTATCCCTAGTTATCGACTGGTAAAGAAAAATAAGTTTAATCCTTAATTATGAGTAATAAAACCGCCGTGGTTATTGTTGGGATTTTATTTGTAATCATTATTGTTTTAGTTATGGTTTTATTGCAACCAAGTCAGACAAAAAACGAAAGTGGCGTACAGTTAAAAACATCCTTACCGGTAACAGAGCAAAAAACTAAGCCAACCATTTCAATTGATATGAAAAAATCTTATCAAGCCGTAATTAAAACAACCGAAGGAGAAATAACAATAAAATTAAATGCCAAAGAAACACCAATCACTGTGAATAACTTTGTAACACTATCAAAAAAAGGATATTACAGCAACACGATATTCCACCGAGTGATCAAAGGATTTATGATTCAGGGTGGTGATCCAAAAGGAGATGGAACTGGTGGACCTGGTTATCAATTTAACGATGAATCGTTTACCGGAGACTATAAAAGAGGTACGATTGCCATGGCAAACGCCGGACCCAATACTAATGGTAGTCAGTTTTTTATTATGCACGAGGATTATGATTTGCCAAAGAATTATGTGATTTTTGGACAGGTTGTCAAGGGAATTGAAACAGTTGATAAAATTGCCACAGCTCCTGTTGAGCAATCTGGTGAAGGGTCAAAACCAGTTAATCCTGTAAAGGTCTTATCAGTCTCAATTCTTGAGCAGTAATCTCGTACTTTCTTTGATATAATACTTATATAAAATTAAGGATAGTTGAGTCAATCTCGCTAAATTCGTTAACTCGTTAATCCGTTAACTCTTTAATTAATATCATGCAAATCCGCAACATTGCCATCATCGCCCACGTTGATCATGGAAAAACCACCTTGGTGGATGCTTTATTGAAGCAAACCCATGCTTTCCGTGATAATCAAAAAGAAATGAAGGAAACCTTGATTATGGATTCTAATGATTTGGAGCGTGAAAAAGGGATTACTATTCTTGCAAAGAATACGGCTGTTTTTTATAAAGATACAAAAATCAATATCATTGATACTCCAGGCCATGCGGATTTTGGTGGCGAAGTGGAAAGAACGATAAACATGGCCAGCGGCGCAATTTTATTGGTAGATGCGGTTGAAGGACCACTTCCTCAAACAAAGTTTGTTTTAAAAAAAGCTTTGCAGAACGGACTTCAAATTATCTTAGTAATTAATAAAATTGATAAAAAGGATGTGCGATCAGAAGAGGTAATAAATCAAGTTGAAAATCTATTTTTAGAACTGGTTGATGATGATTCTTCCTTGCAGTTCACAACGCTTTATGCAGTTGGTAGAGATGGAAAAGCTTTCTATAAATTACCAAAGATTTATACTGTTGAAACTCCGGGTAATCTAATTCCTCTTCTAGATACGATTATGCAGGAATTTCCTAACGTTGCAATTAATCAAGAAAGACCTTTTCAAATGTTAATATCTACACTGGATTATGATGATTATGTGGGAAAACTTTGTATTGGGAAGGTAACACGAGGTAGTTTAAACAAAGGAGATGCGATTGTTTTAGTTGATAATGACAAAGCAATTGGGAGTTATCGAGTGCAGAAACTTTATACCTATTCAGGTTTAAATAAAACAGAAGTTGAAAAGGTGACCGCAGGAGATATTATTGCAATTGCTGGTATTCCTGAACTTACAATCGGACAGACAATTACGGACCCAAAGTTTCCGGAAAGTTTGCCAATGATTAAAGTTGAAGAACCAACAATTAAAGTGACAATTGGTCCAAATACCAGCCCACTTTCTGGTCGTGAAGGCAAGTATTGTACGTCACGCCAGATCAAAGAACGATTATTGAAAGAAAAAGAAACAAATTTAGGACTAAGAATTGAACTGGATGATGAAGAGGTAAGTTTCGTCGTTTACGGAAGAGGGGAGTTACATCTGGCAATTTTAATTGAGACAATGCGTCGTGAAGGATTTGAAATGCAGATTTCTAAGCCTCATGTAATTTACAAAACAATTAATGGAGAAGTTTGTGAGCCTTATGAGGAAGTGACGATTGATGTGCACAAAGATTTTGTTGGGGAAGTAAATCAAGAAATGGGAAAGCGCAAAGGAATTATGCAAGATATGGTTACGGATATTAATAACAACGTGCGTTTAACTTATAAAATTTCCAGTCAAAATCTGTTGGGAATTCGCAGCACAATGTTAACCAAAACTCGAGGAACAGCAATCATGAATACTTATTTTTTAGGTTATGAACCAAAAGGAGTAAAAATGGAGACATTGCGTAATGGCGCGTTAGTTGCGACTAAACCTGGAACGTCATTAACTTATGGACTAGTAAATGCTCAAGAACGTGGAACTTTATTTATTGGAATCGGTGAGGAAATTTACGAAGGAATGATTGTTGGAATTTCCAGCCGGGAACAGGATATTGAAGTTAATATTTGTAAGGCCAAGCAATTGACAAATAATCGTTCTGCAGGTGAAGGCGTATCAGCGGGCTTAACTCCGGCGACCAAAATGAGTTTGGAGCAGTGCTTGGATTTTATTGCTGAAGATGAACTTCTCGAAGTGACTCCAATCAGTTTAAGAATGAGAAAAACCGTACTTTCAGAGACGTTACGACGCATATCAAATCGTAATGAACGTCAACGCGATCATCAATCTGCCCAGATGAAATAATTTGATAAAATATAAAGTATGTCGAACGTATTTAACCTTCCAGATGAAAACTCATATCGTTTTATAGCATTATTAAATAAGAAAATTCCAACTGGTTTATTAATGAACGCATTAGGTCATATGACAGCAGGTTTAGCTGGTGGATACAATAAAAATCAGGAAATGTGTTTTCTACAATACAAAGATAAAGACGGTGGAGTTCATCCAAACATTTCTCACTTTCCATTTATCGTACTCTAACAGTGAACAAATCCGTAAGGTTCGAATGGAAGCGATAACCCAAGGTATAATTTATACTGATTTTACAAGTACAATAACAGTTGGAACTTCTCAACAACAATTAGATGCGACGAAAGCGTCAATTGAAGCGGAATTAGAATATTACGGAATATGTTTGTTTGGAAAAACCGAAATCTTACGATCTTTTACCAAAAAATTCTCACTGTTTAAATAATATTTTTTATTTGGATTATGCACAATCGTTTAATCGATTGTACATATTATTATTTAAGGTAAAATAAACTGTATGGATTTAAAAAACGTACTCCAAAATCTTTCTCAAAAATATCCAAAAAAGAAAATTATTCTTAATTCTAAAAACTTTCCTACTGAAATTCTTTGTGAAATAGAACCTACAGCAGATCATCCCAACTACAGTGTGGCAATCGCGGTGATAGATAAGACACATCCTCATAAACACCTAAAAACCACTGAAATTTATGAAGTGATAAAAGGTGAATTAACTTTAAACGTTGATGGAAAAATAACAGTTATTAAATCAGGTGAAAAAATTACTATAAAACCTAACCAAATTCATCAGGCGCAAGGAAAAGAAGCTTGGATAAGGGTCACATCAAAACCAGGTTGGGTAAGGGAGGATCATTTATTAGTTTAATAATTAAAATGAAAAAAATTAGATTTGAATCAACAGATGGCACAAAATTAGTAGGCATTTATCATCTACCAAAGAGCAAAACAAATAAAGTAATAATTTTGGCCCATGGAATAACGGTTGATAAAGATGAATCGGGTGCGTTTGTTCAACTGGCAGATCAGTTTGTTGAAAATGGTTTTGTTGCATTTAGATTTGACTTTCGCGGGCATGGCGAAAGTGGAGGAAAGTCAGTTGACATGACTCTCAGTGGTGAATTATCTGACCTTACAGCAGTTATTAAACTTATAAAACAACAATATCGTCAAATAGGACTACTTGGAGCCAGTTTTGGGGGTGGAATTTCTACTCTTTATACCGCGAAACATCAAGATAAACTACAAGCACTTTGTCTATGGAATCCGGTATTAAATTATGATCATTGTTTCTTAAATCCAACCTTACCATGGATTGCTAAACGAAAAGCACATATGAAAAAAGATATTCAGACACAAGAATGGACAACGTTGGGTAGTCGCAATTTTGTTTTAGGAAGAATGTTATTTGAAGAAATGACAATATTTCGACCATATGAGGAAATTACTAAGATAAAAATTCCTTTAATCATAATTCACGGCGATAAAGATACAAAAGTTCCATATAAAGACTCCAAAGAATACATAAATAATCCAGAAAATTTAGTTACGATAATAAATGCCGAACATGGTTTTCATGAAAAACAAGAATTTAATCAGGCTACCACCACAACAATTTCTTTTTTTAAGAAATACTTTTAATAATGTACAATCGTTTAATCGATTGCACATAATAAATAACTTTATTATTCAGCAAGATTTGGCAACATTCGGTAAGATTAGGTAACATTCAGTAAACTTCTGTTAAAATATAAACATGATCATTCCTCCCCGTTATACAATTACGCCGGAAATGTTAGAACTGATTTCGAAAATTGATTCAAAAAGACAGCTGCTTCAATCGTTAAATCCAAAACCAGAAATCATTTCTAAAATCCAAAGGGTAAGTCTATTGAAAAGTTCGTTATATTCCGCGCGAATCGAAGGAAATTCTTTAACTTGGCAGAATTTGGAAGAATCAGAAGACAATAAAGACAAAAAAGAAATTAGCAACATCTATCAAGCAATACAATATATTGATAAAGAACTTAATAAGCGCTTAAATCTAACAACAGACACAATTTTAGCCTTACATAAAAAAGTAATGAATCAACTTACACCGGAAGCGGGTCATTTTAGACGAGAAATGAGCGCAATATTTAACCAAACAGGAATTGCCGTATATCTTCCTCCACCACCAAACAAAGTCAACGAATTAATTACTCAATTAATTAATTTTATTAATTCAGATGACGAAAAGTTTCCGATAATTTCCGCATTAATCAGTCATCTAATTTTTGAAAAAATTCATCCGTTTATGGATGGCAACGGTCGGGTTGGACGCTTGTTAATTTCTACAATTTTATTAATCAAGGACTTTGATTTTAATATAAACATTCCCTTTGAAGAGTATATTGATCAACGCAAAGAAGATTATTATTACTATTTAGATGTGGGAATGAAAGACCCAAACGCTTATTTATTATTTATATTAAAGGCTTTTAATGAGTCAGCAGAATCAATAAAACAAGAAGTACTTAACGAGATCAATCAAAACAATAAAGTCTACCTTCCTCCACGTCAAGAAGAGTTATTATTGATTATCCAAGAACATCGAACGGTTTCTTTTGACTTTTTACACCGCCGGTTTTTACAAATTCCGAAAAGAACATTAAGATATGATTTACAACAGCTTGCAAAGCAAAATTTGATTATAAAAATCGGAAAGACAAGAGGAAGTTTTTATACGGTAAAATAAAATTTATAAGGTCATATAAATAATTATTTTTCAGTTAGAATATA
>Ga0210017_1000391_pt1 | contig 36125 bp, 41 predicted proteins | sample CryGeyCG2014_020_FD_183966 | JGI IMG/M metagenome (GOLD analysis project Ga0210017, IMG submission 183966) | Groundwater microbial communities from aquifer - Crystal Geyser CG08_land_8/20/14_0.20 (SPAdes) (version 2) | ecosystem: Environmental > Aquatic > Deep subsurface > Groundwater | place... | reverse complement strand
ATAATCTGTCTAGTCTTTGCATAGCTTTAAGGCTATGCAAATTAGTCTTATACCACAAGGCTTTGATATGCATATTGGAAACTCCTTAGTTATTTGCAGGAGTCTCAAATGTTTCGTAACTTATTCATTTCGTTTATTCTGAATATTTCTCTGCTTCCTCGAGCTTAAGTGATAAAATTTTCGAGATCTTTGTTTCGTCCATTGTTACTCCATAAAGCACTTTAGCTCTTTTCATTGTCTCTCGGTTATGCGTAATAACGATAAATTGCATTTTGGAGGCTAATTCAGCCAAAAGATTTGCAAAAAGTATTGAGTTTGATTCATCTAGGGCAGCGTCTACTTCATCCAAAACGCAAAATGGAGTTGGGTTAACGCTAAAAATCGCAAAAAGCAAAGCAACTGAAGTTAAAGCTTTTTCTCCTCCCGATAAAGTATTTAAAGTATGCACTCTCTTCCCAGGAGGTACAGCCTGAATATCAATTACAATAGCTTCTTCGGCTTCACCTTCGGTTAAAATCAGTTTTGCGGTCCCGCCGCCGAAAAGTTTCTGAAAATAATAATTAAATTTTGAAGAAATCTTCTCAAATTTTTCCCTGAATTGATCATGAATTTTGCCTTCCAGCTCTAATACAACCTTCTTAGTCAAAGAAAGAGCGCCCCTTAAATCATCACTTTGAGATGTTAAAAAATCATATCTTTCTTTCACTTCTTTGTATTCATCGTTATCTTCAGCTCTAATTACACCACCGATGGTTTCTAGCTTTCTTCTTAATTCGGTCATTTTCGAAAAAAAGAAAGGTTTTTGATCAGACGATATCGATATGTATTCCAAGCCTTTATCCGTACCCAGATTCTCTATAACCTCAGATTTGACATCTTCCTCTTTCGTCCTCAACCTTGCTAGCTCTATTTCAACTCTTATTAATTCTTCTTTATATTGAGCAATAATATCTCGCTTCCCTCTATAAGATTTTTCAACTTCAAAAAATTCGCCTTCTAATGACCTGTTTTTTTCTTTTAGACTATCTAGTTCTTTCTTTTGTTCTTCTTTTTGCTGTCTAAGCTGATTGATTTTCCCTTCGATCTGCTGACGCTCTTTTTCCTCTGGCTTTTTGTCTTCCAGCTCTTTGCTTTCATGCACTCTGTCTAACAAATCATTTTCTTTGTTTTTGTATATATTAAGAATTTCCAGGTTATTGTTTATCTTTTCGTTATTGGAGGATATTTCGAACCTTATTTTTTCAACATTTTTAGAAATTTCCAGTCTTTTTGCAAAAATATCAGTTGAGCCCGCTTTCTCCTGTTCCTCTAAAAAATTAATTAAATCTTGAATATCTGATTTTAACTTCTCTATATTATCAAAATTGTTACCTATTGTTTTTAATATTTTGTTTAAAGAATCTTTAGCTTTACTGATAATTTCTTTTGGCTCTAAAGATTTTTTCTCTCCCTTTTCGTCTAATCCGTTAAGCAATGATACAAATTTCTCTAGCTCTGACTCTAGTTTTATTTTTTCTTTCTTAATATTTTCAATTTCTGATTCTTTTTCTTCAATTTTTTTAATCGTTTCGTTCAATTCTTTTTTAAAATCAGCCAAATTATCTTTGTAGAATTTTTGTTTCTCTACAATCAAAGCGTTTTTCCTTACATATTCTAAAAGATAATCTTGCAATCCTTGAAGTTCTTTTTCTGTCTGTTCCAACTTCATCTCTATTTCATGCTCTTGATTTTGATCTGATCTTAAAGCTCTTTCTTCTAATTTTTTAGTAATGGTTGAAACTTCTTTTTTAATAGTCTCTGTTTCTTTTGTTATTTCATTATATTTCTTATCATATTCATCTATTTTTCCACTAAAATCTTTTAATTCAGACCCATAATATTTATTTTGCAGATCTCTTAATTCATCGGACAGAATCTTCCTTTGCTCTGCGTCCTTTTTTTGTTTCTCAAGATTATTAAGCCTTGGCTTAAGTTCTTTTAATATATCCGCGACACGTAAAAGATTTTCTCGTGATTCTTCAAACTTCTTTAAAGCCTGCTCCTTTTTAAAATAATAATGCTTAACCCCTGAAGCATCCCTGAATAATTCCAACCGCTCTTGAGCAGTTTGGGTAATTAACCTGTCAATAGCTCCCTGACCAATAACTGTATATGTTGAACGGCCGAATCCGGATTTAGACAAAATCTCAGTAATATCCAGTAACCTTACTTTGGAGTTGTTAAGAAAATATTCTCCTTCTCCTGATCTAAAGACTCTTCTGGTTATATCTACGTCAGTATATTCAATAGGAACTATTTTATCCTTATTATCCAATTCCAACGATACTTCAGCCATTCCTGCTTTTGCTTTTGATCCTGATCCAACAAAAATAACATCCTCGCTTTTTTTGCTGCGAAGATTTTTCATTGATTGTTCACCTAAAACCCATTTTATTGCATCTGATACGTTTGACTTACCAGAACCATTAGGACCAACAACCACTGTTATGCCTTTTCCAAATTCTAATACTGTTTTTCTTGCAAAAGACTTAAAGCCCTGCAAGGTCATCTTTCTCAAGTACATCAAAAATATTGTAACAATTTAATCAAAAACAAACAATAAAAAAAGAAACCGATGGTCTCTGTATAAATAAATTAATATGAGGCTTGTAAAGTTTGGTCTTTTAAATTTTTAAGTGTGTCAACTAAAGTTGAATATTGCGCTCTAGGCCCAAAAAGTCCGCCGCCGCCGGCTAAAACAGGATCACCAAAAGGATTTAATAAATCCCAAAACATTTGGTTATCATATTGACTTATAATCTCTTGACCTCTTTGGATCTGCATATCTAGAATATCTATGACCGGTTGAAAATTATTGTTTTGCTCTATTGCCTCTAAGGCATTTGTAACTTGACTTGCGTCTTTTGCTAATAATTTAAGCTCTTCCTCTAAGCGCTTCTTTTCGCTTCTTTTAAAGATGTGGATTGTGGAAGGATTACCTATAGCATCTAACATGGTATTTATAGTATTAGTTTGTCTTTCAATATTGTCCTTAAAGTTGTTCAAATGATCAACTATATTTTCTTTTAAAGAAGAATCGTTCATTTTTTTCACCCCCTGATGAATTAAATCTTCTGCAATAATTCCTTACAAATTTTTGCTCCGTCTTTGTCTTTCAATTTTTCATCTAAGCTTATACATTCTTTATATCCTTCTCTGGCTTTTATTTTATTGCCTTGAGCATGATAGATTTCAGATCTTCTAAAATTTATAAGACTGAGGTTACTTAAATATTCATTATTAGTAGGATCTTTTTCAATAAGTTCTTTTATGATCTTTTTTGCTTCATCTAATGCTGCAATTGCCTCGTTAAATAAATTCATCATTCGATAAAGTAAAGCAATCTCTGCGTATGTAATAGCTATATTAGATTTATTATTATCACTAACAATTCTAATAGGGTTTGTAAGATAAGCGCTTATATAGAGTTTACTATCGACTTTCCTGAGCGATATTATTGAGCCGCAAAGACTGCAAGAACCGCTTACTCCTTTAGCAAGATCTGCGTAAACGGGAATTTTTAATGTATCGGGACAGACTGGACAGGAAACAAAACACAAATATTTTCACTATGGTAATCAAGTAAATCATCACTTATCTCAATCTTTTTTGATGCTGTATGCATAACCATGCCTTTTTCTTGAGCCTTTATAGCTTTCTTAAACATTCTTACAACACTCTTGGCTAGATAAAAATCCTTAAAACTCTCGCCTTCTTTTTTAAGAACCTCACCATGTTTATAGTTATCAATCATCCAATAATTTGTTCTTATTTTAGCCTTGTTAAAATCAGCGAGGCCTGATTTTAGAATACAATACCTGAAAAAAGGGATCCACAACAATGGAATACCCGAAACAAAGAAAGCGGCTTTCCAATCCATGGTAGGGTTAAACCCGGTAATGAAATGCATTACGGAACCCGATGTGAAGGTGATTAAACCAATTACCATACCGTTAAAAGCTCCTTGGTTAATAGGTCTTTGTATGCCGATTTCTAAAATTCCGTATCTTGCAAATTCCGTAGCAATCATCATGTTTCCTATAAAAAGAAAGCTGAAAAAAATTATCTCCCCTAAATTCACGTCTGATCACCTCTTATTCTCTGATTTTTTCAATAAAACTCACCATATCACTAATAGGGAGTATAAACATTAGAGACATAAAAGTTGCTAATAATGTTAATACAATTCTCCCACTACTCATATAATAAATATTATTCCACTGAGTAATCCAAGCCACTATAGTAATTGGGATCCAAGCAAAAGCACCTATGGATTTTGCTAAATGCCCTCTAGGTAAATGCACTGGAATTGCAAAGCCTCCTATCAGCCCTATAATAGCTCCTGGAATAACTCCATATTGTAAATCTGAAGTAACGCAATCTAACCATATATCAGTAGGAACGAATAAACCATCAACTGGAATTGAGCCGCATTTAAGAAAATAACAGGGTAACCAATAAATCCAATATCCCAAGAAAGTACCTATAATTAAACCAGCTAAAACGCTTAAAGCTTTATTCTCTTTCAAGTTCAGCCACATCCTAAATTTTCAAGGTACTTGAGAATATTTTACACTATATCTAAAATGTCGACTTGTCAATATTTGCAGGGATAAAAAAATCCCCCTGGGATTATTTGCGATAGTAAGAATTATGAAGAAGTGCTGTTAATAGATGGCTGTATTCGGGAAAAATTTTATTAAGACATTGGTATCTTTCTTTTAGTTCTCGTCGAGACTTGACTCCCTGAAAATCAAGATAGTCTGCTAATAGCAAGCATGCGCACAAATTTTTTATCTCTTTATCATCAATTTTAGTTAAATTTATTGCGGCATCATCCATGTAATCCTCTAGACCAAAGAATAGCTGTTCTTGAAATATTTTCATAACTTTTAAAATCTTTTCTTTATCAAAAAGATATATTCCGTCTATTATTTCGATTGTGTTTTCGTGTAGCTTTCTAAAACTCTGATATTGATTAATTTTATAATGTCTCGTTCCATTATTCTGTGATTCATTCAAAGATCCGATGTTATGCAGCATAGATGATTTGATTAAAATTCTGTTATTTACTAATCTATCACCTAAATAAAAAATGTCCTTCAATGAATAAGCCACTCTGAAACAATGCCAATATAATTGTTTGTTGCAATTATAAAGATCTACTGTAACATCTTCTAAATCAGGCGCGAGTATTCCATAATAAGCAAAAAAATATTCTAATTTACCTCTTACATAACTTTCACTTACGCTTTTTCTTCTAGTCTCGCTTAGTACATCTTCCGCAAGAACCAATATTATCACTTCCTAATTTTAATGTTCAACGATTATAAAAATATACCAGCTTAAGGGCTGGTATGTCAAAAGTTTATTATAAAACCTTGGATACAATATTGATTAATCTAATTCATTTTATATCTTAGGACTTGCGATTCCAAAATTTGGGTCCGCCGAGATAATTTTTACCGTTCATCTAAAAACCTTTGGATAATGCTTTTTCAGCTGCCTGTATTTCGGCGGCTTGTTTAGAAAATCCTACTCCCTTACCATACATTTTATCTCCAACAAAAACACCAATTGTAAATTTTTTTTCATGATCTGGTCCTTCTTCTTTGATCAGTTTATAAATTGGGGTGATGCCGGTTTTTTCTTGGGCAATTTCCTGAAACTTACTTTTTGGATCTATGTGAAGTTCTTCTTCTAGGATTTTTTTCAATCTGACAATTATATATTTCTCAATAAAATTTTTAGCAACATCCATACCCTGATCTAAATAAATGGCGCCGATGAAAGCCTCAAAATTATTAGCGAGAATAAGCTGTCTTGCTCTACCGTTCCCTTTCGCCTCACCTCTTGATAGATATAAATAATTATCAAACTCAAGATTGCTGGCAATCTCTGATAAAGTTTGGCCCCTAACCAAAGCACTTCTCCAGTTTGTTAAGTCGCCTTCTGGGTTTGGATAATTTAAGAAAAGATATTCTGTAACAACTAGTTCCAAAACCGCATCTCCTAAAAACTCTAATCTCTCATTATCAGATAAAGGAAATTTAGGATTTTCATTAAGATAAGATCTATGAACAAAAGCCTGTTCTAATAAATCCTTATTATTGAAATTAATGTTTACTATTTTTTCTAAAATTCTAAGATCTTTTTCCATAAATTTTTTCTAAATTATTACTAATGTGTAGTTGTGTAAGATGTAAGACCCATAATTCCCACGAATAAAAAGACACAGAGGGCTACAGCTAATATTACCATTCAAAACCAGAATCTAGATGCTTGTGGAAGATAAGTTTGTAGTCTTTATATACAAAATGATTAAGCGCGGGAATAACTAAAAAAAGTGAGATTAGATAAGAAAAAAGCGCAAAGGGCCCAACTAAGCCTACTATTAAATAAATGAGCAACAAAGAGATTCCAGTCCATAAAATAAAAAATATTAATGTCATCATTAAAGTAGCTAGAACCTTCTTAGCTTTCATCTTTCTTCTCTTCTTTCTCCTCTATCTTTTTTTCTGTTTTTGGTGATTCAATCTCAACATTTTCTTCTTCGTCTCCCTCCTGATAAAGATCGCTATTTCGGTAAATTGTTCCCAGAACGCCATTGACAAACTTTCCAGAATTTTCTCCACCAAAAGCCTTTGCTAGCTCTATAGCTTCATTAATAGCCACTTTTGGAGGTATCTCTTTTAGATATAAAAGCTCAAAAATCCCTAGCCTTAAAACAGTCCTATCAATAGCTGCAATTTGATTTATTGGCCATTCTGGAGCAGCCACCCTGATTATTTCGTCAATTTCCTTAGGATTATCCATAACCCCATTGATTAGAGTAAAAATAAAATCCCGGTCTTCTTTTTCTATCATAGTGTAAGACTCGTTAATGTTTCTCTCTGTAATTTTTTTAATGTCACCACCGCTTCTGAAGTCCTTCTCATAAAAGCTTTGCATCGCTATTATTCTACAAAAGTGCCTTGAAATTGCCATATAGACCTCTTTTTACTCTTCTTCTTGTTCAGCTTTTAGACGTCTTTCTTTGCGCTTGGTTCTCTTTTCTAAATCAATAACCTCTTTGCCTTTGTAAGTGCCGCACACTTTACACATAGTATAAGGAATCTTTACAGAATTACACTTCTCGCATAAAATCGGGCTTTTTGTCTTAACGGTATGAGTGCCTCTTCTGATAGCTACTTTAGACTTTGATTTTTTCTGTTTTGGTACTGCCATTTCTTCTCTACTCCTTTTCTAAATATTTATAAATCAATTAATTATTTATCTTTATCTATCTTACAATAACATTCTTCTTTATTTAAGTTTTTTCCGCAATTTTGACAAATTCCCTTACATTTCTCATTACAGATATTGCGATTATCTTCCAATAAAATCTCTTCTATTATCACCTATTCTAAATCAATATCACCTTTTTCATTAATTATAAATCCTGCTTCTTTATCATACTCCTCTTCCTTGGAAAGTTTTCTAGTAAGGATTACAAATCCCTGATTAAACTCCTTATTTATATCTTTTTCAAAATCCTCTAAACATCTGCCACAAGCTACTTTTTCTTTACCTTTAATTTTAATATCTGCTATTACACCATCAGGGATTTTAAGGCTTATCTGATCTAATTTATCTACCTCATCTGTCAATTCTTCTCTATCAATACTATCATCAATTATCTTAGAAACATTTAGCTTGATCATAGTTTAAAAATTTAACATTTTAATACAAAACGGTCAATAACTAATCAGTGCTTACTTAACAACAATATTAAGAAGCTTATCAGGAACAAAAACAGATTTAATAATTTCCTTACCTTCTGTATATTTTTTAATATTCAGATTATTATTTGCCAACTTTTCTGCTTGCTCTTTTGATGATCCGGGCCTAACCTGAACTTTGCCTCTTAATTTACCATTTATCTGCACAACAATATCTATAATATCTTCTTTTATCAAATTTTTATCATAAAAAGACCACGCAGAGAGAAAAACACTGGAAGTATTTCCTAATTTTTCCCATATCTCTTCAGTTATGAATGGAACAAATGGTGAAAGTATAATAGTAAATTTTCCGATAGCATCTCTCCACAGTGAATAAGACTTATCAAAAGGTAATTTATTTTTAATTTCATAAATCTCATTTAGAGATTGCATTAAGGTACTTATCGCTGTATTGAATTTATAACTATCAATATCTTCACCAACTTTTTTAATAGTTTTATTAATGATTCTTGCCAGGGCGGTTTCTTCTATCTCATAAGATAAATAAATAACATCTTCGGGATTTTCTTTATTCTGACTATTGATTATTTCTAAAGCTAATGTCCAGTAACGATCCAAAAATCTCTTGACTCCTTTAATGCCTTGGGGATTCCATGGGCCGCCTTCATCAAAAGGACCCATAAATAATATATATATTCTAAATGCATCTGCTCCTTCTTTTTTGATCACTTCATCTGGTATTACAACATTACCTTTTGACTTACTCATTTTTTTATTGTCCGGTCCCAGTATCATACCCTGATGCCTTAGATGCAAAAATGGCTCATCAAAATTGATCATTCCGGCATCAAACAGTGCCTTTGTTATAAATCTTGCATATAAAAGATGCATTGTGACGTGTTCTGCGCCACCTGTATACATATCAACCGGCAACCATTTTTTGGTGATTTTAGAATTCATCATCTCCTTATCATTACCAGAGTTGGGATATCTTAAAAAATAAAAGCTTGAATCAACAAAAGTATCCATGGTATCAGTTTCTCTTGTGGCTTTACCTCCACACTTAGGACATGTTGTGTTAACAAAATCCGGATCAGAAGCCAGGGGGCCCTTACCTGTGCCCTTAGGTCTAAAATCTTTAACGTCCGGCAACAAAACAGGCAAATCTTCTTCTGACACTGGAACCATACCGCATTTTTCACAATAGATTATCGGTATAGGTGCTCCCCAGTATCTTTGTCTAGAAAAAGACCAATCTCTCAAACGATAATTTACAGTCCTTTTTGCCAAACTCTTTTTAGACAACCATTCAGTAATAGCTTTTCGGGCTTCTTTAGAATGCATGCCATTAAATTGATCAGAATCATATAAAATACCATCGCCTGTAAAACACTCTTCTAGATTTCTTATTTTTGAGTCATCCTCAAGATCAACAGGTTTAATGGTTGTTTTTAAAAGAATATTAAACTTTTTAGCTAATTGGAAATCGCGCTCATCATGAGCATCAGCAAAAACAGCTCCTCCACCATAACTTGCTAAAACAAAATCTGATATCCAAATAGGTATTTCTTTATTGTTAGAAGGATTAACTGCATAGGCTCCCGTAAAAACCCCTGTCTTTGGACGCTCTTCTAATTGTCGATCAATATCTGAGAGTTTCTGAGTTTTGATTTGGTATTGTTTAACAGTCTTTAAGTTTTCATCATCTGTAATCTTCTCAATTAGCGGATGATCTGGCGCCATAATAAGAAAAGTACCGCCAAAAAGAGTATCTATCCTTGTAGTAAAAACCTCAATAGATAAATCTTCTTTTATTTTTTTGCTTTTGATTTTAAACTTTACGGTCGCGCCTTCAGATTCCCCTATCCAATTACGCTGTTTTATTTTTGAGGATTCCGGCCAATCAACTTTATCTAAATCTTTTATCAAACGTTTTGCATAGTCCGTTATCTTAAAAAACCATTGCTTCATTCTCTTTTGAACAACTTCTGTATCGCATCTTTCGCATAAACCATCTATAACTTGTTCGTTAGCTAAAACAGTTAAGCATTTTGGGCACCAATTAATCGGCGCTTCTTTTTGATAAGCTAAACCCTTTTCGTATAATTTTAGAAAAAGCCATTGCGTCCATTTATAATAGCCGGGGTCAGATGCAATTATTACTTTTGACCAATCAAACATACAGCCAAAACTTTTTAATTGCTCTTGAGCGTGTTTTATATTAGATTCTGTACTTTCCTTGGGATAAACACCTTTTTTCAAAGCAAAATTCTCGGCAGGCAAACCAAAAGAATCATAACCGATTGGTTCAAAAACATTAAATCCATTAAGCCTTTTAAAACGGGCGTAAACATCAGCGCCCGAATATGAATATCCATGACCTATATGAAGATATTCTCCGCTAGGATATGGAAACATCACTAAATTATATAATTTAGATTTATCAGAAAAAATATCCGTGTCATTTATTTTTGTCTTAGCCCAGATTTTTTTCCATTTTTTCTCAACTTTAGAGGGATCATACTTTTCCATAACTTTTATTTTATAGGAAAATCCGTTCTTAAACAACAAAACTTAATCCAATAAGATAACTTATACATTTAAATTCTATCCCACCCCTGGGGTGATCAATATTCAAATTATCAACAAGAAAAAAAGGAGCATTGCTCCTGTGTGTATTAAAATCTATTTTTTATGTATGTATCAAAGAAATTATTAAGATGGCCATCATGAATAACTCCTGCGACTGATACTCTAAAGTCGTCTTTGCCATTTTTAGGGGCCAATAAATTGTAGACGGTTTCTACGGCTTCTTCCAGAGATTCAAAGTCTAGAGATATTTGGATAGGATTTCCTTCAAAGGATGGCAAGGGGTTTTTATTTTCTCCAGCGTAAGTGGCAATTCCCCAGCCTATGCCAGACCGAAAAGAACGGTGTTGATAATCCCTAATAACAGACCTGTCAATTCCTCTTTTTATTATACCAATAACAATACCCCGATAGGGATCTATACAAACGCTTATCCTTGGTGTGTAGTTTGGTTCATCTGGCTCAAATTCGTAATTCTGCGTGCCTCTCATCAATCTTGCTACTATCCCAACGTAATCTGTACAATTAACTATACCTTTTGTTTGTTCTCCATTGCTTACAATTACATGCTCGTTGCTTAAAGCAATAGCAGGATATATTAACAAATCAGGATTGCCTGTCTTTATTATTTCCGGATCCGTTGGGTTTACAAAAATCGATTTCTTGTCATCGCTTAGCTCTAATCTCCTAGCCTGACTAGAAGGACTCCTTCCTGTGATACCGTAAATAGCTGTTATAAAACCATTATTACTCTTACCAACTATCAAAAATCTGCCCACATATTCTGCATTTCTAAGAAAATCAGTAAAATCATCTTGCATGCCAATCTCCCCTTTCAAATTATTAAGATACAATGCCTCATATTACAGTAATCTACTAGCATTTACAGGTTAATTATTATCTTTCTTGTCTATATTATGCTGATTATTATTTGTAACTGGTTTTTTCTTAACTGGGGGCACTTGCTGAGAACTATCCATTTTTTTCGCTTTACCTAACTTAACAATTCCACCAATCCCTGCATAAGCCATTGACCTCACGCTTGGCATCAAAATCACTCCTATTCAATAAAAGTAAAATCATTCTTATGTTTTATTCAGATAAATTCCATTGTTCTATTGTATTGTTCATTCTTTCATGCACGATCGTTAAAGCAGTTAATAGTAAATGAGCATTACAGATAGAAATAGCGAAAGAAGAATTGTTATTACTAATCTTTATATATTGATCATAGACGGAAAAAGATAGATCTTTTTTTCTAAGTTTTAAACTCTCACAAAAAATCGCCCCGTCTGATTTTAATTTTTTATTTCGGTAAAAACGCATTTTATCATCTAATATATATTTCAGTACATTAATAACCCGATAAATTTCAAATGATAAATATTTTTCCTCAAAATATATATCATTTACATATCCTACTGTAATCTTTACAATACGATCACCAATAACATTAACAAAAACCTGCTCTGGTTCTTCTATTTCAAAACAATCACAGGAAAAACATAATAAACCGCTTCGAATGGACAAAAATATCACTCCATTTCAAGAAACGCGCAATCGTTTTATTATAACATATTACCTAATTCTTCTCTAACAACTTTCCTATCGTCCCAAGGATAACTTTTGCCGCCTATATAGATCGACTGTTCAGCGCCTTTACCTGTTATGATTACTATGTCGTTTTTAGATGCCAACGAGAGAGCTTTTTTTATTCCTTCTCTCCGATCTTCTACAACAAATAAATTCTCGTCTCTTTTTTTGTCATGATTTTCGCTTGCTCTTGCAATATCTTCTAAAATTTCCTTTGGATCGTCTTCGTAAGGATCAACGTTACTGACAACAACGTAATCTGCTTTTTTGGCAGCAATCTCTCCCATGAGAGGTCTTTTTGATTTATCTCTTCCTCCACCCTCTGCACCCAACAAAACAATAATTTTGTTTGATGTTTCCTTAACAATTTCTTTGGCTGTATCAAGAACAGCATTCATACTTTGTTTTTCATGAGCATAATCCACTATTACGGTAAAATTCTGACCTTCTTCTATTTTTTCCATTCTACCAGGTATAAGATTTAAATTCTTTAATCCTTCTTGAATTAATTCATCTCTAAACCCTGCTTCTTTAGCTACTATAACAGCCGGCAAAGCATTATAAACATTAAAAGTACCTAGAATACTTAAACTAAAAACAGTAGAATCTATTTTAAAATCTACGCCTGTATAATTATTAGCAATTTCTTTTGCAACAAAATCAGCTGGATTATTTATTGCATAAGTAATTTTTTTATCAGCTTTAAAACTTAGAAAATAATCACTATGCTCGCTATCTTTATTAACAATTATTGTTTTATTAATCTTTCTGCCATCAATAATCTTGTGTTGATTTTGGCTCAAGCTTTCAAATAGCTTGCCTTTTGCTTTTTTATAATTTTCAAAACTCCCGCCATGAGAAGGCAAATGCTCTGGAGTTAAATTAGTAAAAATAACGGTATCAAATATAATTCCTTTATGTCTCCACTGCTTAATACCTTCGGAGGTTACCTCCATAACGCAATATTTACATCCATCTTTAACCATTTGTGACATAAGATTTTGCAATTTGAATCTTCCTGGCATGGTCATGTGATATTCATTCATGGATTCTTTATCACCTATTCTTATATTGGCTGTACCAATAAGGCCCGTCTTCAAACCAGAGTTGTTAAGCGCTGACCAAATAAAATTAGCTGTAGAGGTTTTACCTTTAGTTCCGGTTATACCTATCACAACCATATCTTTAGACGGATTACCGTAAATAAGACTAGCCAATGAAGCTAGTGTGTAATGATAGACAGAAATAATATTTTCCGGAACATATTTTCTAATTGTTGATTTTAAAGTCATTTATATTTAATCCTTTTTCTAAGATTATACAAAGTGTATAAAAATGGATCGAAAGTTTGGTCATAAAAATCGCCAAATTCTAATAATTGGCCTCCGAATTTCTGTTTAAAAGAAGATATTCCGTCCCAATTGTCATGTTTTACTTTTTCTCCCACATCTATTGCCCCGAAATTATACCATTTACAATTTCTTTTCTTCGCCTCTTGCATTGCTCTCCAATGAACAAGGTATGGCGCCATTAAATTTTTATTGGAGCGCGATGAACCGCCAAACGGATAAAATGCTGTATCGCCATAAAAAATAACCAAATGTGTTGCTAAGATTTCATCATTATATTTCGCTACAAAAAGTACGATATCTTTATTCTGAAATCCCTTTTTAAAAATGCTCTCGTAATAAGCCTTTGGATGTAATGCAAATTTACCTCTTTCACCCGTCTCTTTTAACAAAGCATAAAAACTCTCAAAATAATTCATTAAATCTTCACCACTAACCATTTTAACATTAACATTTTTCTTCTCTGCTAAACGGATATTATATCTGGTTTTTTGATGCATACCTGCCAAAATTTCTTCTTCTGATTTTTCAATATTTAAAGCCCAGTCAAATTTCGATTGAAAAAATGCTGATCGATAGCTATAATATGGAGCTTTTTTAAAAAACTTCTCAATAATCTTTTGATTATCTGATGGATAAAAGTCAAAACGTAAAAAAACCGCTTGCTCCTGATCCGCTACTTCTGCCATTTTACTCTTAAAGAATTTTAATAAATCTTCTGTTGATACATCACTTGTAACAGGACCATGAGGTACGTATAAATAGCTTTTACCGAAAGGTATTGGATATTTTATTACTTGAAAAAAAGAAAGCGCTTTTGAATCTTTCAGAACTTTAAATCTTCTTACCTTGCGTCCCATATCTTTTTGGCATTCACCATAAAAATAAGATTGGGTAAAATAACAATCTGAGCGAATTAATAAGGGTTGATATTCTTCTTCTTTATCTATTTCAATAAATTTAAAATTATCTGGCATATTTGTATTATACAGATTTAATCGCTCAAGAAAAACTTGGATAAAAAAAGAGCGCAAAATTGCGTTCAAAAAAGGTTGTCTTGTTATTTATTGTAAATCAACTTTCGTTTCTCGACGAACAGTGCCCTTAGGAACATGGAATATATACTTTTGCTTAGCTGTATCTAACCAGCCACTTTGACCAAAATAAGCACCGATATCGATGATCCATTTACTACCCTTGTATTTGTTTATATTCTTTTCTTGTTTATAAAATCCTTCTAAATAAGGACTGTGTTTATCTGTAATATCTTCAAAAAAAGTTACATTCGAGTCCTCTTCTATTATATGTTTCGGCATTATGCCTTCTTTTATGTTTATAGCGTATGAATAAACAAATTTCGGCTCTTCGGTAGAAATACTGCCTATGCCTAAATAGAATTGCCCATTAATACCTCTTGTAGAAGAATCCTGCAAACCTACTATATTTGTTTTATAATCTTTAACCCATCTCTCTTTATCTGGCCCGTCGGCTGCATTTGATATTGCCAATAAGATTAAGCCTACAATAACACAAACTATAAGAGTAAAAAATATAGCGGAACCCGCTCGATTGTTTTCATTTTTAAACCCTCTCCATGCTAATACCGCAGCACCAGTAACAACTAAAATTGCTATGATAATGCTATACAATCCTATCGCCTCCTCCAAACATATCATCCATTTGAAATTTGTCTATCGATCATTTTTAACAGTTACTGAAATGATTTCATCTACATCTCCCAACTCTAAATACCTAATATTGTTCTTTTTACCTATTCTCAAACCTTCATCAGGCACACCTTTAAAAACTTTTACACTTCCATCTTGAAACTCTATTAGGGTCTTTGAATTAACGCTAAATCCAGTATCGTTATAATACTTAATCTCCTTAATTATACCTATCTTGTGTTTCTCTGGTCCAGCCTCAACTTTATCGTTACTGTACAAAAAAGTAGAACCTAATAAAGTAGAACCTAATATTAATGAAGATGAAACAATAGCTACAAGCTTCTTCATATTCTCGCCTCCTTTTCAAAGAACAAATTTTGCCCTGAAAAAATCAGGATATTTCAGCTTATTATAGAAAACTATGGTTGCCAACAATTCGTTTGAAACATCACAAAATAACGCCTAGGAAAAGTAGAAAAGAAAAGCACCCCGATGAATATCGGGAGAGAATCTGCTCAGTTGAGTAAGGAGAGTGATAACATCTCCGAACGAAACCGACACCGACTTTTAGTCGGGGGAGTTCAGGTTCGAAAGCTTTGAGTGAACTACTTTTCAATTATTTTGTGTAGTTTCTAGCTTTTGTGCACTTTTGGCAATGAAAAAGTGCAATTAAACTTTGATTACTTTCCAAAAAGAATTATGTTGTGCTATTTCACTTTTTAGATGCTTCTAAGGAAATATTTATAGTTCCTTCGTTGCCATCTAATATTAAATATTGGCCGTCTTTAATGATTTCTGTAGCGTTCGGAACATTAACAATTGCCGGCAAGCCATATTCTCTGGCAACTATACAAGCATGGGATAGCAATCCCCCTCTATTTGTAATTACCCCTTTTACGGTTGCAAAAATAGGGGTCCAGCCTGGATCAGCTGGATCAGTATGATCGGTTACTAATATTTCACCCGGCTGCAACCTGCCTATGTCTTTAATATCTAAAATAACCCTTGCAATACCTTCTGCCTTCCCGTAACTTGCAGCTATTCCTTTTAATGGAAATGTATCAAGCTTTTTATCTACTTTTTGCTCTATACTAATATGATCTGGGTCATCGATTATACCCGGAAGCTCCATATCTTCATATTTTTTAAGTTGAATTTTTCTTTCTTCAATTTTCTTAAAAAAATCCTTGTCATAATTTTCGTCGCTTTCTAAATTATTTATTTCAGCCAGATTAAAGAAAAATATATCACTTGAGTCTTTAAGTAATCCTCTTTGGGTTAAATTTTCGCCAATTCTTAAAACGCTCATACGAAGTAAAGCTATATGTTTAACCGCTTCAGATTTAAAATCTTCTCTTGCCTTTAAGGCTATTTGCGCTCTTTTAAGTGCTTTCTTGAAAATATAAAATTTCCATTTTGGCCATTTTTGGTTAAGATCTTCTAACAATTTGAGCTGTTGCATTTTTAATTCTTCTATTTTCTCGTGAGGATTTTTACTATTTGAATTTAAATAATTTTTTAACACATCTATTATAAATGCTGGATCTTCTCGCCAACGAGACACTGAAAAGTTTAGCTCCTCAGCGCAACGATGGCCATATTCCTTTAAAAATAAATTGAATTTATTATTTATGTCTGAATTGCTTTTTAAAATATCTAAAGCATTATTTACGTTATTAGTATTTAGAAATTGCTCCATTAAAGATTTATCATTTTTTAATAATGCACTAATGTCCCATAACAATAAAAAACCGTCAACGGTAACTATACCTTCACCACCGTCCGATAAGAGAGAATTAGCTTTACTATAATTTTTATCTTCTAACCATTTTTACATATATTTAGGAAAAGAAAATAGGGCAAAAAAGGAACAAAAATAACCGAGATTCCCTTAGAAAACCAGCTTTTAAAAATATTCCAAACTTTTTTATTTAAATTTATTAAAACGCCAAAATCTGTAGTATTAGATATCTCAACTTTAATATTATCCGTCTCTTGTTGCATCCTTAAAAGCTTTCTCATCACAATTTTATACTTCAAAAAAGCTGTACCCAAAACTATAAAGAGTATAAAAAATATTTTAACTTTCTTAAAAAAGGATATTTTTTTAAATATTTCTTTCTTAATGTCTTTCTGCTCACCGCCTAATATATCTTTTACAGAAATAGCATCACTTCCGAATAAACGAGCCAGCATATTCTCTAAAACAGTTAAATTAAAATATAATCTGCCTTTAATACCTTTTAATACTTTGGTATCTTCTGGAACTTTATACCCTGTCGCTTTTTCTAAAAGATTTGAAAACGCCGGCACAAAAAAATCAACAATAAAACTATATACCAAAGGAGGATTTACCCCAGGTAAAACCTCAGCAATATTAGAATTTGTCCATGTGTATTTTCTACTGTTCTTTTCCAAAACACTCCTATGTATATTTAATATATTCTAAACTAGCATGAAACTATTTACCAATTCTTCAGCTTGCATATACATAGATTACTAATATAGATCCTTATTCTTAAAAGGTATTAAGGCAAGAATAACTGCTTCGGTATAATATTTAGTCCTATCAATTACATTATTTGTCAAAATACCGACTGCACCGTTATTTTGCTTTGAATTTATCTTTCCAAAAACTATATCATCGGCCTCGCCTAACTCTTTACCTTGTTTTATAAGCTCGGCAACTCGTTTTGGCAAAAAGAATGTACTTGTTTTGCCTTTACCAAACTTACCATCTGCGGATTTAATCACTACCCAAGCAAAAACTTCCATTTCGCCTTCTTTTTCTTCTATGCCTCCTTCAATACCTACCCAAAAATCCGCCTCTTTAATAACCCTGCAAGAATTCTCTACTCTATTCATAGCACCCCGAAAAGATTCTTTATCTGTATCTGGCTGATCTTTAACCCCAGAAACAGCATTGCATGTATCTATCTCAAATCTTTCGCTTGGAAACATTTTTTGAAAACCCTTTAGAGTAGCGTCAATCTTAACTGGGTTGTTTGAGACGATAATAATTTTTTTCATAAATACTTATCTAGAAAATATCATATTGAATCAATAAATTTAATTAATTTTTGATAATTCTCCGTTAAGAATTATTGGTTGCATTGATTTTATCTCATCGCTATATATCATATCTGGAATTTCATTTAGTAAAAATATTTTTTTGTTAAGAATATGCGCAAATCCCATCTCTAGAAAAGAATTGCCGCCTATATAATTTTTAATTTTATTTTTGTCGAAATTAGCAATTAAAACAGCATCAGAATTTTCTATAACTTTCCAATAAGCTCTAATGGAATCATATTTTATTGCTCTTTTATGTAAATACCCTTTTTCTTTCTCTTGTTTAATCTCCTCTAATGAAAACTCCCCTCTTAAGATTTTTTCAGAGCTTACTGGTATTGAAACATCAAAACCTAACATGGTTAGATCGTCAGCTATTTTTTTTATTTCGTAAGTAAAATTTAGACTTCCACAAATAGCGATTTTCATATAATTATAATTTAATTCTTTCCTTTCGTTCTTGTAAAGTTAGATTATCAAGTTCTGTTAAAAAAGGATCAACTTTAGATAGTTCTTTTGTTTCATCTATTATTTTTTGAATTGCTTCCTTATTATATTTTGTAAATGTTGTAACGTCTTCCGTAAGAAACTGTAGCTGACCTTCTAATTTATCAAGAAATCTAAGTGCTTTGGCTTCATTGGTTTTATATTCATCAAATTCATTCCATAAATCAAAGATTTCCTGACCAGAATCCCCAAGCATTTTTTTGATATTATTTATCGCTGCCTTCTCCTTTAATTTAATATCATTGCTAAGCCTGCTACTGACTATTGATTCTAATCGAGGTATATCCTTTGCCTCAATTTCAACAACATCATGAATAATTGCCATCTTTAGAATTTTGAGGTGGTCAACCTTAATACCTAATTTTGGAACAACCAATATTAGCATTAGCGATAACCGCCAAGTATGATCTGCAACACTTTCTCGACACTTATCGCTTTTTGACGCTAAGCGTAATTCTGTTTTAAGCTTTTCCGTATAGTGTATAAAATCAATTATTTTTTGAGCATCATTCATAATAGTAATTTTACCACATATTATTAGTGAACTTAATCAGGATCATCACACTTTTAATAACAATAAAAAATATTATGGGAGACCTGAAATCAATGTAAGAAAAATTTTGGGGCTTATTTTGTTAGCTTCTGAAAAATCGCTATCACATCGTTTTTCCCAAGAAAATAAGCAGTGACACTAGTAAAGCTAAAAATATTAAAAAATGTTAGTAACGCGCTCTCTGTTGAATAAAGTGCGTTTTTAAAAATAATGGCTAGCAAAGGGACAAATATAGAAACAAAAATTACCTGTGAAGCATTAGCATTTTTCGGAGTATAATATATAAATTTATCCAGTTCATCATCACTCATACGTAAAATAATGACCGTGAGTAAACTTCTCATTAGATTAAACCCGATGAAAATTTGGGTTATTACACTTATAATACAGGCTTCACTAAATTTAGTATCAAGCACATTAAAACCAACAGCGACGGTAAGATAGCAAATAATCATGGTAAGTGTGTATATTAATGGCTTTCTTAAAATAGTTGGTATTTCTTCTTTAGATTTTAAAGTATAGTAGGAACCGATAAACAAAGATGCCAGAACTATGAAAATCAAAATAAACAGTCTGGGGTCAAAAAATTCTGATAACCGATCTAGGATTGCTAAGCGAATATCACCGAAGACTAAAAGTGTTAGAATCATCATCAAGATAATATAATAATCAATTTCACCAAATCGTGGAAAAATTTTGGCAATAAATTTTAGTGACTTTGTATGAAAATCTTCTTTCATCTAATCTCTAAATTAATTATTCTTACACTTAGTCATCTCTACTTTGGTAGATAGATCGGTAACAATACTATATAAACTTAAAAGATTTTAAGATAGGTTCAAGGATATCTTTTTCAGCATTATAGTGGTTTTTATCTTGTACATGAAACAAAATACCATAATCCCTATTATCCTTTTGAAAGTCAATAGTAATTAGCTTAGAATCTTTATTTTGGTTATATTCTTCTTCGCTATACATATCTTTACTAACTCCACAATAAGTAGTTTTATCGGCTTTAACTCCTGCAATAATAATATCACCCTCAAAACAAGTATCACCTACTCCTTCTAATCCATGTATTGTAGCCTCCGCTGATTCAATAGTTAAACTAACAAGATCTTTATCATCGCTACTAGATTTAAAAATAACCCAATTCGTATTACGGTCTTCTATGCCCCAGTCGCTTGGCAAGGTCATAGAATATTTATTTTCTTTATCAGAATATTGAACACCTTCAGGAATCCGCGTGAAAGAAATATTGCTATTGTCTATATATTTACTCTCCTTTGTATTAATTTCATCCTTTAAGGGAGCTGTTTCTTGTATCTTATTAGATTTTTCTGCTACCTTTTTCTTAGACATCTCTAACAGTTTGGCAATTTGTCCCTCTAGTAAATTAATCTGTCCTTTTTGAGTCTCATTGGCCTAATCCATATAATACCAAGTTGTACCTCCTGTAGCGGCAGCGGTAAAGAAAACAATGATCAAAGTAATTAATAACCTTTTCCAATTAAATTTTTCTTTCATTTTTAATACCTAGTTATTGGTTTAATTATACTTATGTGCTGGTAAAAAAGAAAATCTTAGACTTTTTAGGGCATAGTAATATCCTTAATAAAAATAGATGAAACAAAAATGCTAGCGGTACTAAGAAAATTGGAATCATAACCATTGGAAAGAATGTTAAAATATCTGCGGACGGACTAAAAAATAATAGAAGGTTTACTATCATCAACTTTCTTCTCTATCAATCAACCTACATCTTACTAAATCTCGGTACCAGTAAGAGCCATAATCAGTAATACTATTACAACTAATATCGTGGAAAAATAGTAAATCCATGGCTACTTAGCGCGGTAAAAATAATACAAAATACCAATGCTGATAAAACCACTTAACGAAAAAACAGCTATTGGCAAACGGTATAAAAACATACCAATAATAGCCAGAACAACAGCTACTGGCACAACCAAGAAAGTAGCTTTATAAATTTCTTTGAGTTTTGACTTAAACACAAACCAAGAAACTATGGCAATAATTAAACTAACCACAATTATCATAAGCGGCATAAACCATTGATTTGTCATTACAAAGTCATCTGGAAAAAATTTTAAAACTAAATTAATAATTAACGCGTAAAAAAGGAAAGTAAGATTTAACAATATAAAACCAAAAATAACCACTATTAAAGCAAGCAGAATGTTTTTAATATAAGGATTTTGAAGTATTTTTTTACACATTGAGCCTCCTTATTAAATTATATCACTTTCACAATTCAAATCTTGGTGGACTTTGTGAGGTTGAACTGGAATCAGATTATACAAGGATTGAAGACTTGGTAAGAGTCAAAAGAGTTACAGAAATCTCAATCTATTTATCCCAACTTTTATGTCCATCGCCGGTAGTTGGAATGGTTTCTCCCAAAAATTTTGGCTTGGTGTGAAAAATAATTTTTATAAATGAATCAAAATCAGCTGGTATTTCGCGAACATAGTTTTTAGAAATATCCTTAAAAGTGTGACGATCAGCCTTAAGACCATAAGCCTCTAAACCAAGCGCTTTTCCAATATAAACTGCTCTTGGCAGATGGAATTCCTGAGTGGTAATTGTTAATGATTTAACTTTAAAAATGTCTCTTGCTCGATAAAGACTATCATAAGTATTGAAACCTGCATGATCTAAAAAAATATCAAAAGCACTAACTCCATTAGCTAATAAATAATCTTTTATAGCGTTAACCTCATCATAATTTTTTGTGCCATGATCTCCGCTTACTAAAATTTTATTGGCTAATTTGTTTTTATATAAATCAAGGGCTGTATCAACTCTGTCTTTTAATATATCGCATAGCTTCCCATTATCTAGAACTTTTGCGCCTAATATTAAAACGGCTTCAGTTTTAGGAATATCGTGATAATTACTATATCTATAAGGTTTAGTAAAAGCGTTTACTTGCCAATAAATTAACAGCACTATTGCAAACAAGAGAGATACCATTATTAAAATAATAATTGATAATTTCTTGAGCCATTTAAATAATTCTTTCAACTTATTATTTTTTTCATAAATCTAAATACCTAAATAATACTTTAACCCCGATCTCTCCATTGTAGGCCAAGCCAGCTTAATCCATCACCAAGATGGCTTTTCCAAAAGTTCCAATCATGTGCACCTGATGTAACTGTAAGCTGGTTATTGATATCGACCCTATCTAGTGATTTTTTCAGTTTATAATTATCCTCAATAAACGCAGAGGAATCATCGCTACCAATAGTTAGCCAAATTTTGAGATTTTTAGTTTTTAGTTTACTAATATATGTTAGCGGAGAGTTATTATCAATAACCTCTTTAGAATTTTGGATTAAAGACGGACTTGAATATGTAAGCAGGTGACCATAACCAGAAAATGACATAACTTCTCCAAAAACATCTTGATGTTTCAATCCAATGTTAAGGGAGCCAAAGCCACCTGCTGAGTTGCCACCGATTGCACGAAATTTAGAATCGTTTTTGGTTCGATATTTCTTAGTAATTAGCTCTACTAGATCTTTATAAATTAAATCTTCATTTAATTCACTTCCATCAGCAGCATTGATGTACTGAGTATGATGATTTTTACTACCATTGCCATCAGGAAGAACAACAACCAATGGTTCAATAATATTATTATCAATTGCCTCATCCAGAGTTTTTTGGACCTCCCCTTTATTTAACCAGTCAGTTTCGTCGCCTCCTTTACCATGTAATAAATATAAAGTCGGGTAAGTTGTTTGTATATTTGTATCATAGTCTTTAGGCAAATACACCTCCACTCTTCGAGAACTTTGACCAAAAGGTATATTAAATTTTTCAATACGTGATGTATCTTTATTCCAAATTGATTGCCAAGTTTCTGTTTGTTCAGTTGTTTTATCCTTAGGTTGAAAAAAAGAAAAAACGAAAGAGAAATTAGATAAAATAAGTAAAATAATAGCACCGAAAGAAATAAAAACAATTATTATAGTTAGTATGATTTTTTTATGCGCTCGAGTAGATTTCATAGCATTATTATAGACTTATAACTTTTATTTCTTTATAGTTCCTTACATTAACTTTAAGTTCTTTTTTCATGATAGAATCAGTTAATACTTTTGGATGTAAATTTTTCCCACTTGCCTTCTGAAACCACTTCTAGCTTGTCGCCATCTACGACGATTGCTGTATTATCATCAAGAGCATAAATAGTTGTTTTGAATTTTTTTACCATATTTTTGAGATTTTTATCATCATATTCCAAGCAATCCTTCCGCATAAAGTGGGGGCGAATACTAAAATTAATAAATCTCATTCCATTATCACCTTTGAATCTCGGTATTTCCTTTGAATAATATTTTGCAAAGGTTTTGGTTGTTAATTTTTCGCCCATTACAATTGAGCCTGCACTCGAACCTATGTAGATTCTTTTTTTTAACAAAGATGGAAGAATTTTATCTAATCCTGTTTTCTTTATAGAATACATCAAGTGATAAGTATTTCCTCCGATAAAATATAATACATCAGATTGTTTAAACTGCTTTAGCCAAATATCTCTGGGTATGGCCGTAAAATCAACGATATCGATTTGGGCAAAACCCATCTCTTTAAATCGAATAAGCTCATTAACCAGCCACGATTTATCTCCTGTTGTTACGTTTGCTGCTGTCGGGATAAAAGCTAGCTTCACCTTTGTTATTGGTTTCTCCAAAAGCTTCTGAAAAGCTTTTTTAATTGATTTATTAGAAAATCCTTCTGATGTGAGTAATAGTTTCATAATTATTCCTTGGTGGATCTGACCGGAATTCCGTCAGAGGCGGATAAACTCCCCGACGACTCATATTTTACATTGACCATTTTATTGGTGGAGATAGCGGGACTTGAACCCGCGACCTCTTGCATGCCATGCAAGCGCTCTGGCCAACTGAGCTATATCCCCACCTCGACCTGTCGCCTAGGCGACCGCGCTACCAACTGCGCCACAGGCCCGAATCACAAAATATTTTATCACGAAAGATCAGATTTAAAAAATATTATTGATTGATTAGATTATTATATTCAGAAATGTATTTATTTATTTCTTCAATCAAAGCATTATAATTATTCGCGGCTTTATTGTACTGATTAATCAAAGAGCTGTACTGATTATATTTCCTCTTATATTTAGCATAAACGGTATTATAAGAATTATAGTTACTTAGTGTTGGAGAAGATTTATATAGGTTCTCGGCTTGTTTAACCTCTGTTTCATAAGAGGCAACTTCATTGCTCATTTGGGTTAATTCTTGTTTCTGTTTCTCGATTGCTTTCTGAGATACAACAATTTCACCGTTTTTAGAGTTGATTATATCGATAAGTTCTTTTATCCTGTCCTCTGTTTTTGCAATCTGGATAATCCTTTCATAATCCATGCCATCCGAGACCTTAATGGTTTTAGATGGATTAGATATATTCCCCTGTTGTATCTCCGGCAAAATTTTAAATTTCCCTAAATCTTTATATGTATTAGGAACTTTATAATCATTATTTGAAAAATCTATCTCAAGCTTTTTTGCTAATCCGTTTTCCGTATCAATATTAGGTAATTGACCAACTTTATAACCAATATTTGTTGTTTCAATATAACTATATCCGGAATCAAAAGAAGAATAACCAAATGGAACTTTTACACCAACCGCCATATGGCGTTCCTTATCAAATAAGAATAAAGAAGAACCGTAACCTAATTCTTTAATAATTGCTGAAGTTAAATAAGATTTATCAGTACAAATACCTTGATTGTCATAAAGCGTCTCGTATGGAAATCTGCCGGCAATTTCTTGAAATTCATTTGATGTTACATAGTTTCCACTGGTAGATAAAACTTTTTGGGCTTTTTCTTGGTCATAAGGAATAGATTGAACAAAACAGTTTGCTAGATCTAATGTCTGATCGCCGGATAAATTCTTTTCTTTTCCTTTTAGTTTTATATCGTCTGCTAATTTTTTAATTACATTATCTTCCGGATATGAAAATACAAATGACTGGTATTCATCTTTAGATGTTATATCTCTCTTTTTAGGATCGCTTGCATAATAGCCATCAACGCTTTTATAAAGTGTTTCATCAATTGTAAGCGTGTTTCCTTTATAATTACAGGTTAGAGCCACTTGCTTAGGATTCTCTAAAGAAGGGAATTTCCGAAAGTAATTGTTGATGTTTAAAAGCTCGGGCTTAAAAAAATATAAATAAGACAAAAAAACAATCAATAAGATTGCAATGAATGAAATAAATTTTCCAAATTTGCCTAAAATTTGTTCCGCCTTATTCAATAGTATTTGCTAAATTATAAATCGGCATCATTATTTGAGAGACTGCGATAGTATAATAAATCATTGGAAAAGATAATAATAAAAAGATAAATACAATACCAACAAATGATTGACTACCTTTGAATATCTTCTTTTTTCTTAAAAAATAGCCATAAAAGATTGCAAAGACTATAATAGCGAATAAAACTGATGCTAGTAACCATAAGTTACTACTAGGATTCATACCATTTTCTAAAAATAATTGTTTGAGCTCAGGAATCACAAGAAAAAAAAGCCACCCAAAATACAATGCATAGGCAACCATCTCCATAATCCCTAAAGTCATCAAAAAATTAGGTAATATACGGTTAAATGTTTCTCTTTTAGCAATAAATAACCAAACCGGTAGCAAAAATCCCAGTGGCACAAAAACAGCAATAAAACACAGTATTACTGGTCTTTCGTAAAATGGTAATGTTGGCTTTATTCTATTTTGTTTTAAGATTTTTTCGAGTTCTTGCTGATTTTGTTCCATGATTAGATCTTACTCAACAGTAACGCTTTTTGCAAGATTTCTAGGCTTATCAACATCGTAGTTTCTTAAAACTGCGGTATGATATGCAAAAAGTTGCAAAGGAATAACAGCCAAAAGAGGTGAAAGCATTTCTAAAGTTTCTGGAATAAAAATTACATCATCTACTTTTTTAGATATTTCATCGTCCCCCTCTGTGGCAATTACCAAGACTTTTCCGTTTCTTGCCTTTATCTCTTCAATGTTTGATAAAGTTTTATGAATAAGGTCATCTTTTGGGGCTACAAAAACCGAAAGAAAATTTTCATCTATCAAAGCAATCGGCCCATGTTTCATTTCTGCCGATGGATAAGCTTCGGCATGCGAATAAGCAACTTCGGTAAGTTTTAGCGCCCCCTCTTCTGCTGACGGATAACTGATTCTTCTGCCTAAAAAGAAAACATTTCTAAAATTGTTATATTTTTTAGCAAGCTCCTGTATAGATGGCGACATTTTTAAAATTTGGTTAATTTTATCTGGTATTTCTTCAAGCTCTTTTAAGATTTTTTGTCCGCCTAAAACTGATATTGTCCTAAGTCTTCCCAAGAGAACTGCCAAGAGCACCATCACTGCTACTTGCGAAGTAAATGCTTTAGTTGAAGCCACTGCTATTTCAGGGCCTGCGTGAGTATAAATACCCCCATCAACCTCTCTGGCAATAGTTGAACCAACCACATTTATAATACCCAATGTTTTAGCGCCCTTTTTCTTCGCTTCTCTTAAGGCTGCGAGAGTATCAGCAGTTTCTCCAGATTGGCTTATAACAACCACAAGCGTTTTATCGGAAATAATAGGATTTCGATATCTAAATTCCGAACTAAATTCCACCTCTGTTGGAATTTTTACATACTCTTCCAAGAGATATTCTCCAACGAGTCCCGCAAACCTGGCCGTACCGCAAGCGATGATTACAATTCTATCAATATTCTGAAGATATTCTATGGTTAAGTTTAGTCCTCCAAAATTTACTGATCCCTGTTCATAATTAATCCTGCCTCTTAAAGCATTTTTTATTGTCTCAGGTTGCTCAAAAATTTCCTTGAGCATAAAATGATCAAATCCCTGTTTCTGAATATCTTCAGCGCTCCAAGTAATCTCATCTATCTTTTTATCTTTTAATTTATTTTCAAGATCGTAAGTTTTAATCCCATCACTGTTTATTTCAGCTATTTCCCCATCTTCCAAATAAATTACTTTTTGGGTGTATTTTAAAATAGCCGAGACATCAGATGCGACAAATAGTTCGTCTTCGCCAACTCCAACTATAAGAGGGCTTCCTAAGCGGGCGGCTATTATTCTTTTTGGATCTTTTTTAGAAATTACAGCCAAGCCATAAGTACCTACCACTTGGCTTAAAGATTTTCTCACTGCCTCCAATAAATCACCGTTAAAATTTTCTTCGATTAGATGAGCTAAAACTTCGCTGTCTGTTTGGGAAAAAAATTTGTGACCTTTTTCTTCAAGTTTTTTCTTTAACCCGTTATAGTTTTCAATAATACCATTATGAACCAAGGCTATATTTCTTGAACAATCAAAATGAGGATGAGCGTTTTCTTCTGTTGGTGTTCCATGAGTAGCCCAACGGGTGTGAGCAATACCAATAACACAATTCTCATCATCATTCATAATCTTTTCTAGGTTCTCTATCTTACCAACAGCTTTTTTACAAGAAATCCCATTATTATTTAAAATCGCATAACCACAAGAATCGTAGCCTCTATATTCTAACCTTTTAAGCCCTTCAATTAATATTAGTAATGCTTGTTTTTTTCCTATATAACCAATGATTCCGCACATAAAACCTCTAAATTAGGTATCAAAATTATATTGCAATTACAATAAATTTCAATAATTATTTAAGCGATAATGATTATTCTTCCGTCCTCGAAACGACCAGTTCTTTTACCTATTTTTATTTTGTAACCATCTTTTATTTTCATTCTCTCCAAGCCTTTTATCAAACCTGAAGCAGAGATAACCCTCTGTAATCTTGCTACGGCCTCAGTATTGTCAGGGTTAGTTTGCGAGGCTAGTCTTTCTAGTCTCCTACCAGTAACTATATAGACGCCTGATTCTTTTGAAATTTCAAAAGATCTTAATAATCTCTCGGCAGGCTTGAATACCTTTTTCTTCTCTGTAACAAAAACGGGTCTTTTTAATAACTTTAACTCTTTTACTATTTTGAAAAGTAAATTATTGATACCCTCTTTTGTGACAGAAGAAATAAAAAATAGAGGAGTTTTAGTTATCTTTCTTAATTCTTTTTCTAATTTTGACTTTTGACTTTTGACTTTTGACTTTTCTATCGTATCAATTTTGTTGATTGCTACAACTTCTGGCTTTTTTAAAAGTGCTGAATTATACATCTTTAATTCATTTCTAATAGTTTTATAGTCACCTACGATGTCAGGAGACGTAATATCCAAAAGATGCACCACCAGTCTTGATCTCTCTATGTGTCTTAAGAATTTATCCCCCAAGCCCTTGCCTAAATAAGCATCTTTGATAAGACCTGGTACATCTACAACAACAAAACTGAAATTATCAACCGCTGCTACACCAAGGTTAGGAATAATTGTTGTAAAAGGATAATCTGCAATCTTTGGTTTGGCATTAGATACAACAGAGATTAATGTAGATTTTCCAGAACTTGGAATTCCAATAATTGCAACATCAGCAACAAGTTTAAGCTCTAGCCTTAATTCACTTTCTTCGCCGGGCTCTCCAAGCTCAACCATTTGAGGAGCTTGATTAGTTGATGTGGCAAAATGCGCGTTACCAAAACCGCCCCTGCCGCCTTTGGCTACTTCTACTATTTCATTATCCTCTGAAAGGTCGTATAAAAGCTCGTTTGTCTTATTATCAAAAACCATTGTTCCTAGAGGAACTTCTAAAATTAATTCTTCGCCATTTTTCCCGTGTCTGTCATTTCTTCCTCCGTTACCTCCGTTTTCTGCAGAAAAGTTTTTCTTTGTAATAAAAAAAGCCAAGGTTCCCAAGCTAGAATCTGCCTTAAAAGATACAGAACCTCCACGTCCGCCATCACCTCCATCTGGTCCGCCTTTTGCTTTATATCGTTCGTGCCTGAAACTTACAACACCGTTTCCGCCATCACCTGCTTTCATTTTTATTTTTGCTATATCATAAAACATTTTTTACCTTATTATTTTCGAATTAAAATATTTTTCTTGAAAATATGTAATCTCTTGGATATTTTTATCAGTAAAATTTGTACCATCAGGCACAACTACAAGCTTGTCATCATTATCATCTTCTCTTTCTATAATAACAATGCATTTTCCTTTAAAATTCTTTATAGGTTTATTGATACCTAATATATAAACACCTATCTCTTCTCCATCCAAGCCCTTTATGCCGGGTATATATCCATAATTAATAGGATAAATATAAGAATGCTTTGGGTGCTTTGATCCTTTTGGTCTATCGATTTTTACTTCTATTATCTTACCAATATAATGACTTAACTTATTGTAATAAGGCGCGATTTTAAAAGTTAAGATAAATGCAAAAACTATCGCAAATCCGCACATTATTGAAGCAACGGCAATTCTAGAACCAGCAATAAATATATAAACCAAGGAAAGTGGTAAAACAAAAGATAAATATCCTATGATAAACCAAAAAAGAATCTTTTTGAGAATTGTATTTTTGATTTTCCCTTTTATTCCTTCAAACGCTTCCCACATAGCTAAAAATAAAAAACCGAAATAATAAAATCCATAAAATACATAAAGCCCTCTTGAGCCATTAAAAATTACATAGTTTCCCCCACATACCGCACCTTCGATAGACTTAGGCATTAAAAGATAATACAAAGCAAACCCGGCGGCAAATACATACCCCATCTTTATAAAGACAGAAGTTCGCTTAACTATTGATACCAAATATAACCCCAATACCGGTAACAAAGTGATGGAAAAAAATCCAACCCTTGACCAGAAAAGAGGATTAGAATTCCTACAGATATAAAATTCTGAAAGCTGAAAAATCCCCAATAATAAAAGAGTTGCAATAACACCTCTCCCAAATCTTGTTGTTCGATATTTAAAATAAGAATAACCTGCCAAAATAAATTCAACAGTAAAAGTAGCTAACATTATTTCTGGGGAAAAACAGAAAAGGTTTTTCTGACTTTTCTTTTTATTAAAAATTAAACTTATCATATTTAAATTTTAGCAATAAAAAGTGATATTATAAAGTCGTATGGAAAAAATAAAAATTGCAAAATATTTAGCCTCAAGCGGATTATGCTCCAGAAGGAAATGCGAAGAACTTATAAAAAGCGGCGCTATTAAAGTTAACAGAACATTAGCAAAAGTTGCAGATAGAATTAATCCTAAACAAGACACTATCGAAATCGGCAATAAAAAAATCAAACCGCAAGAAAAAGTCTACTATTTATTATATAAACCTGTAGGATATGTAACGACAACTAAAGATAAACATGCACAATATTTAATAACCGACCTTGCACCAAAAAATCCGCCTGTTTGGCCAGTTGGAAGATTAGATAAATTTACTTCAGGCTTAATTATTCTAACTAACGATGGAGAACTCACCCAAAAGCTGACTCACCCAAAATATGAAAAAGAAAAAGAATATTCAATTATCACCAATAAACCATTAGCACAAGAAGAAATTATAAAAATCAAAAAAGGCGTAAAACTAGAAGATGGTTTTATAAAACCTGATTTATTTGAAGAAACATCAAAAAATAATTATAAAATGATTTTGCATTCAGGCAAAAAAAGAATCGTGCGGAGAATTATCGAAAATTTTGGCAAAAAAGTTTCGCAGCTTAAAAGAGTAAGAGTTGACAATCTTACCTTGGAAAATCTAAAAATCGGACAATATAGAAAATTGGATCAGAAGAAAATTAATAATTTATTGGAAAAGTAAATTTAAAAATTTTTATAAAATAACATTTCTATCTCTACTAAAAAATGATCTATTTAACTTATAATTAAAACTATTTGTTAGTGTCTTTAGTTTTGGATAGTAAATAAATCATACCACCTAAGCATATCAGAAATATACCCAGACCAATTGGTGAACTCCAGCCGAAAATTAAAAGTAAATTATCCATTTGAAGCACCTCCTTTAGTAATTCGCTGCAATAATAATAACATTTTTTACTAAGCTAATCATCTCAGGGACTGCTTCTGTTCATTAGCTAATCTTTTTGACTTCGTTTAAAAAAATAAACTTTTAGTTGGAATTTTTATGTTTATTTTTTTCCTTAACGACAAATCGTTAATCTATCTTTGCGAAAAGAATAACATAATTTTTTCCGTATACTTTAGCGCATTTTGGACAAGTGGTATAAGAAAAATACAATTTCTTTAACTCCTTGCCCTTACTTTTAGTGTATTCTGCCATTTCCTGTGCCCACTTACCGGCATTCTGATAAGGACCTTCAAAAACCTTTGTTAAAAAAGTACCAGAAAGAGTTGCCATTTGAGCGCCGGGAACTTCCTTAGTAACATCAATATAAATGTCAGCACCCCATAAAGATTTTTCATCAGTCAGCATTAATTGATAGGGTGCTTTAGCTTGAGCTTTTTCAATTAGCGCCATGTTTTTGATAATTTTCCCACCCATATTTAGTGGTATATGCAGAAAACTTGTTACATGATCTTTAACAAAAAGTTTATTATCCCATGTGATCTCTTTATCTTGCCAAGGCTCAGGATCAAATGGTTCACAGCAACCAGTTGATTGAATTTGATTTTCCATAATTTTACTCCTTATCAATTAATTATATGCACTATTTAATAGAATATCTTTGATAATTAATCCTATAAGTTCACTCCTAACCATTACTATTTGATTATAAGATTTCTTCGATTTTGGACATATTTTTATCGATTTCCTTTTGCTCGGTTGTGTGTCTTACACAACATTTGACAATTTTTTGCCGAAGTTGCGCCACCCTTACTCCAAGCCGCTACATGATCGGCGTCCATTTCGCTCAAACTCCAAATTTTCTCTTTGTTTGCGTCGTGTCCAATAGCACAATGCGGGCAGTTTGATTCGCCTTTTTTCTCTGCTTTAGCGGTTTGTGTTGCATAAACCGCTTTTTTGGTTGCTTCATCAAAAATTCGAACTTCAAGCAATTTGGTATCAACAGAGCCACCTAGAATAAACTCAAAAATACCTTTGCGATTTTTGATATACGGATCACCGTAGAGCTTGTGCACCTCGGCTGATATTTTAGCTGGGTTATATGATTTTTTGTGATACTCCTCGTAAAGTCGTCCCCACTCAAGCCCGCGCATCTCGCTTTCTACATCGGTAAACACACTAGAGATCCAATCAATCACACTGTTGAAATATTTTTTTAACTCAGTAATATTTTTGTCAAAGCGATGACGGCTCATATAATCGCCAATATCGCCTTTACTTACCCAATCAAGAGCACATTCCAAAAATTCCTGTCTGTTGGCACTACCCGATACATACGCGCTCCATTTCTGGACATTGGCATTTTGGCTATTACTAAACTCGGCTTTAGCAAGGGTAACAAACGGACCAGAGTATACGGCGTTAAACAGTTCCTGATCATTCAAAGGCACGCCGGCGATGTTAATTGTTTTGAACCACTCTTTTATTTCGCTTTCTGTGCCTTCGCATTCATAAATAAGCAATTTTGTTTCTAAAATTTTGGCTTGTTTGTCTTTTGCCATACCGCTAAAATATTGCTCCATGCCATTTTCGTCTTTAATGGCGAATTTGTCGGTGATAAATCGCCCAAGACTTGTGATACGCTGTTGTCCGTCCAAAACTTCCAGATTATCTTCGCTGACTTTATTAAAATAAATCAAGCCTATTGGGTAACCTTTGAGTATTGATTCAATAACGGCCATCTCTCTTTTTCCGCCGTCGGAGGCATAGATATAGTTACGCTGATACTCTGGCTGGATAGTTAATTTACCAGATAAACCAAACAAGCCCTTACCTTCAAGTTCGTTATAAACAAACCCTTCGCAAATATCTTTAACTGTAATGTTAGTCTTTAAAATTGTTTTCATATTATTTTTTCTTGTGTTTTATTAAAATACGCGCATAAACGATTGAAAGTGGTCCATCTGCGTTATCTGCTGTGTAATAAATATCGATTGGTACATTATCAAGCTTGATGGTAGCCCGAGTGTTAGCTTTACTTCCATTCGACACACTTCCATTCAGATTGTGCTGTATCGGATTTTTATATCTCTTTGATGGTCTGCACTCAAACTCATCCCTTCCAGATGTTAAACCTACTATTTTAAATTGCTCTGGATTATGTTTATCAAGAAAACTAACTGGCACCCCCATTATGCCTTTATAATCACTTGGGATATTTTTCACCAACGACACTTCTATCGCATCATAATTATCATATTTATCAAATGATTTTTTTGTTACAAACTTGATCACCTCCGCTTTGGTCATAAGTGGTAGTGGTTGGTGACGGCGCCCATGGTCAATATTGGTAAACCAGCGAACGCCTTGCACTCGGGTTACATAAACCTTTTTACCACTTTCGTTTGTCTTAATTTCACGAACTTGATCTAAATTAGCAATCTTTTCTGGTATCTCAAAAAACATTGCGCCAGCATTGACTTTGTAATTATTACCTAACCAAACTTTATTCTCTTTAAGTAATGGAAATACTTCTTTGTAGGTAATTGCGTTCAAGTTGCCGATGATCAAAAACTTTTTATCATAATCAACGAGTTGTTTTATGTATTCGCGAAACAGACTGAATGGTGGATTAGTCACCACAATATCAGATTGTTCAAGCAACTCGACGCATTCTGGGCTACGAAAGTTGCCATCGCCTTCTAGCGGCGTCCATTCATTGTGTTTGTTTGCCCTTAACTGCTTAGCAACATCCTTTAAATTGAATTCGCCGTCGCCGTCTATGTCGCGCACTTCACTAACAATAAATTTATTGGCGGTTATCTTCGGACGGCCTTTTGATTTTGTGAGAGTTTTATCGTAGTCTATCAAATCCAGTAGCGTGTTGGCTACGGGCGAAGGCTTGTAGCTGGTAGTGATCAGCTTTTTCAATCCAAGCTTGCTAAAATTTAATACAAAATAGCGAAAGAAATTACTCTCAAAAGGATCGTCGCAGTTGCAATACACCACCTTGCCTAGGAATACATCAGGGCTGTATTCCAAATACGCCTCAATCTCTTTTTGAATATCGCCGTATTGGGTATAAAACTCATCGTTCTTTACCCGTTTTGCGTTTGTAAGATTATTGTTTGCCACAATTATTTTCCTCTTTCTATATCAGATTGCTGTTGCATCCATGCATCTCCAGCCACCTCAATTTCTTTATATTCTTCCTCGTCCATTCTTCTTCGTCTATCATCTAAAATTTCGTCTTCAAACTCAAAATAGAGCGTCCCTTGCGGCCGTCTTTGATAACCCAACAATTCCATAGCAAAACTAGACAAGTTATTAACTTTGCCGTTGATTTTTATTTTATCGTTTTCTACTACTTCGGCAATGATATTTGAATCTCTTGTGAAAGTTAGCTTTGATCCGACAGGTATTCCATATTTTGCAAAATGAAATCTTGAGCGTCTTTCTTTTACTCTATCAACTTCTTTTTCTTGTTCCGGGGTTAATCCGCTATCAATCTTGGTTTCACTAATTTCTACTCGTTTTAATGCAAGCGCCGCATATTCTGGGTTCATCTTAAAAAACTCACGACTGTCTCTCGCGCGACGGTCAGCAAATATAGAGTGTAACCATTTTTCCTCTCTTTCAGCGTCTTCTACTGTTGCCGCGTAATAAACCTCAAACGGAAGTGGTACGCCTGTTCGATCTAATTGCCTGAGCCTTTCTTTAACATCGCCATGAGTAAAACCAATTTTTACATACTCTGGCATTGATTCATTTTTTAAAATGTAGACAATTTGATTCTTGCACATAAATTTATTTAAATAATTCCGCCGTCGGCACGCCGAAGACTTTGGCTATTTTTTCTAAAGTATCAACTGTCGAATTCGGACTTTCGCCTGTTTCTATCTTTACAGCTATTATGCCATTTTCCCATCATAATCAAAAGTCCTTTATGAAACCAGTAATCCCATTACGAGACGGGATTTTCTTAAAAGGATGGGTTCGAACTTCCGCATTGCCGACCGCACGCTGGCGTGCGATTTTCCGCCCCAGGCGGATCAGCCTTGGGCTGACAAGACTACTCATCTTCAATTCAGAGCGGAGAGGGTGGGATTTGAACCCACGGTACCCTTGCGGGCACAACAGTTTTCAAGACTGTCTCGATAAACCAGACTCCGACACCTCTCCGCTCTGAATTGAAACTAATCTACTATCTCTTTTTTAAAGTATTCTGTAATAAATATTGTAACCTTTCTCTTCCCTTGCCTGATTTTAGAAACAATTCTTCCCTTTTTGCGTCTACTTTACTTATAAAAGCTTCGTAATATATTAGTTTCCAAGGAATCCCTAATTTAGTAGATTTAACTTTACGGTTATTATGACTATCAATCCTCTCCCTCAAATTATCCGTAGAGCCTTTATAAGTCTTATCTAATTTACTACTATAAATAATATAAACGTAATACATATAATTGTTAATATTAAACAGTTTTTCCGCCCCAGGCGGATCAGCCTTGAGCTGACAAGACTATCCGAATAAGCCACTATGCGACCCTTCCAGACAAAACCTTTCAATCCCTAAAACAATTATAACAAATTATTTGCGAAAATTCGCGATTGCATTAGCGATTAATCCTTAGCTAAAACAACTCCCCAAACTTCTTTTACTCCGAATTCTTTTAATTCTTTCGCGCATTCTTCCAATGTTGAGCCAGTTGTAAAAACATCATCAACCAAAAATACCCTTTTTTGATCGATTTTATCAACTACCTTAAAGACCGAGGCAACATTTTCTAATCTTTCTTTTCTTGACAGTCCTATTTGGCTCTGTGTATTTTTAACTCTCTCTAGAACATTTTTTTGAAATGGAATATTTAATTTATCCGAAATACCCCTTGCTAAGATTTCAGATTGATTAAATCCTCTCCAGCTTAATCTATGTTTATTTAAAGGAACGGCAACTAAAACACCATCATCAAAATCCAATTTCCCCTCTAAATAATCAGCAAGCAACAGTGAA
>Ga0210017_1000373_pt1 | contig 36991 bp, 31 predicted proteins | sample CryGeyCG2014_020_FD_183966 | JGI IMG/M metagenome (GOLD analysis project Ga0210017, IMG submission 183966) | Groundwater microbial communities from aquifer - Crystal Geyser CG08_land_8/20/14_0.20 (SPAdes) (version 2) | ecosystem: Environmental > Aquatic > Deep subsurface > Groundwater | place... | reverse complement strand
AATCATTGAAGATTTACTAAAGAAAAAAGCCCGTATTAGCTATCACGACCCTTTTGTGCCTGTCTTAGAAATCGCTAACCAGAAATTAAAATCCATTAAGCTATCACTTCGAACACTCAAAGACGCCGATTGCCTTTTGATCTTAACTGACCATTCAAATTATAATTATGAAGATTTGGCGCGTCAAAGTCAATTAGTGGTTGATACGAGAAACGCCGTTAAAAATAAAAACCTTAAACATGTCTTCTGCCTCTAAGAAAATTCGTTTCGGCTTAATCGGTTGCGGACAAATTTCCAGCCGCCATGTCGCCAGCATCAAAACGTCAAAAAACGCTCAATTAGCCGCTGTTTGTGATTTAAACGAACAACGGGCTAAGCAATACAATGTTGACTGGACAACTAATTATCATAATTTAATCAAGCGCGATGATCTTGATGTGATTAGTGTTTGCGTGCCCAATGGCCTGCACGTTCAAATGGGCATTGATGTTGCTCACGCTAATAAACACTGCTTGATGGAAAAACCCTTAGGGCTTAACTTACAACAAGCTGACCGCCTAATCAATGCTTTTAAAAAATCGGGCAAAAAATTATTTGCCGTCAAGCAAGTTAGATTTAATCCAACGGTACTTGCCCTAAAAGACGCGGTATCAGCCAAAAAATTAGGCAAAATAAACAATGCCGCTTTAGTGGTGCGTTGGTGCCGCCCCCAAGAATACTATGACAATGACGCGTGGCGAGGCACAAAAAAATTAGATGGCGGCGCCCTATTAAATCAGGGCATTCATTATATTGATATTTTGCAATGGATTCTTGGCCCTGTGATTTCTGTTTACGCAAAAACTGATACTATCGGCCACAAAATTGAGATTGAGGATATTGCTTTGGCAATTTTGAAATTTAAATCAGGCGCTTACGCCACAGTTGAATTCACGCTCTCTACTTATCCAAGAAATCTTGAATGTTCTTTGTCTGTTTTAGGCAAACAAGGCACGATAAAATTAGGCGGACCCGCCATGGACACCATTGAAATTTGGCAAGTAGCTAATTGTCCCAAGCCCACGATAAAAAATGGACTGCCCCCTAATGTTTACGTTGGTGGTCTTTATCAAGGTTCCTGCCCTAATCATATTTTTGTTTATCAAAGCATTATCAATTATTTCTTAAAAAATACTAAAACATTCACAGACGGCCTTGAAGCCCGCAAATCCTTAGAAATCGTAGAGGCAGTTTATCGATCAGCCAAACAAAACAAGGAAATTAAATTGCCATTATAACCCCCGCCCAGACCTCCACTTCGTTGACGCCTTAACGTCAACGAAGCCTTAGGCGGCCCATACACGAGGGGGAGATAAGTGAACATGAAAAAAATAACTAAAAAATATTTCTCCGCCCCCACGGCAATTATTGAATCAGAAAAAATCGGCACAGGCACTAAAATCTGGCATTTTTCTCATATAATGTCTGGCGTTCAAATTGGCAAAAATTGCGTTATTAGCAAATATGTTTCTATTGAAAAAAATGTTAAAATCGGCAACAATGTCAAAATCCAAAATCATGTTTCGGTTTTTGAGGGCGTTACCTTAGAAGACAATGTTTTTGTGGGCCCCGCGGTCACTTTTACCAATGTTAAAAAACCGCGTAGCGCCAAAAACGTTTCGGCTGATAGATACCTCAAAACTCTTGTTAAAAAAGGAGCGACCATCGGCGCTAACGCCACTATTTTACCGGGCATCACTATTGGTAAAAACGCTTTAATCGGCGCTGGTGCCGTGGTTACTAAAAACATACCCGATAACGCTGTATTTGTGGGCAACCCAGCCAAAGAATTAATAAAAAAATAAGAAAAAATGTCATCTTCGGGCACGACCCGAAGATCTTGACGTAAACGCCGAAGTGAATATTTTTAATCAAGACAACAACAAAAAAGCAATTATGTTGGGCAATGAAGCTATTGTCAGAGGCGCTCTTGAAAGCGCCGTTCAGTTTATAACTACGTACCCGGGAACGCCAACTTCTGAAATCGGCGATGCTTTCGCTAAAATCGCTCCTCAAAAAAATATTTATTTTGAATATTCCATTAATGAAAAGGTGGCTTTAGAAACAGCGGCCGGCGCGTCTTTGTCTGGGCTAAAAAGCTTAGTCGCTATGAAAAATTTTGGCCTCAACGTGGCCAGTGATTTTTTAATTCCCTTAGTTTATACTGGCGTTTCTGAAGCTTTAGTCGTTATTGTAGGCGACGATCCTGGCTGTACGAGCTCTGGCCAATCAGAGCAAGATAGCCGCGCTTTTAGCTATCTGGCGCGTATCCCCACCCTGGAGCCAACCACTCCGCAAGAGTGTAAAGATTTTGTTAAATTGGCATTTGAAATATCAGAAAAGTTTCAAATTCCCGTAATGGTTAAATTAACAACCAGAGCGGCCCTACAAAGTGGTATAGTAAAATTAGATAGATTTAACTGGCATAGACATAACGGTAAGTTTATCAAAAACCCCCATCAATTTGTTATTCTACCCCCGCAAGTTTTAGAAATGAAAAAAGGGCTTTTATTAAAAATTGGAAAAATCAAACAAGAAATTTCCGCGCGACCAAACCTAAATAAAGTTTTTATTCAGTCACGAACCAACATATTAAAAAAACTCGGCATTATCACTTCTGGAGTTTCTTTTTTATACAGCCAAGAAGCGCTCCAAGAACTTAAATTAAATATCCCGATTCTTAAATTAGATTTTTTTTATCCTTTATCCCAAACAAAAATCAAAAAATTTATCCAAAATTTAGACAAAGTTTTAATCGTTGAAGAACTTGAACCATATTTAGAAAAAGAAATATCTGTCATAGCCAAAAATACCAACCCAAATTTAGAAATCTTAGGCAAAAAACAAATACCCCTAATCGGCGAACTTAATACAGATAAAGTAATTTCAGCCATTGCCCAACTCGCGGACCAAAAATGGACGCCTCTGTTGTCCACGGCCATCATCAGCAGAAGAACCCCCCAATTTTGTCCGGGCTGTCCTTATTGGTTTATTTTTCAAGCGGTTAAAAAAGCAGTTGATGTTAAAAAAGTTATTTTTGGCGGCGAAATCGGCTGTTCTATGCTGGCTGGCTTTAAGCCGATAGAAATCCTTGACTACCTTTATTGTATGGGGTCATCTATAAGCGTGGCTTGCGGCATTAAAAAATCAACTAACCAAAAAGTCATTAGTTTTATAGGCGACTCTTCCTTTTTTCATAGCGGCATTCCGGCTCTCATCAACAGCGCCTACAATCAATCTAATCCTCTAATTATCATTCTTGATAACCAAACAACCGCCATGACTGGCCACCAACCCCATCCGGGTATAAAAAAACTGGGGCAATCAATGCCTATTATTAAAATTGAGAATATCGTTAAGGCCTGCGGTATTGAAAATTTAAAAATTATTGATCCAATTAAAATAGACGAAATGATATCCACGATTAAAGATTTTCTTAATAAACCAAGAACCTCTGTTATTATCGCCCGTCGTGCTTGTATAAAAATAAAATAATTTATGTTTGAAAACTTTAACATTCTTATTGCTGGCATCGGCGGCCAAGGCATTATTACTTTGACCCGCGTTTTAGCTATGTCTGGCTTGCTTCAAGGATATGACGTTAAAACCTCTGAACTTCATGGCCTTTCACAGCGTGGCGGTTCAGTAGAAACACATATTCGTTTTGGTAAAAAAATTTACTCCCCTCTGATCAAACAAGATAGCGCTGATTTAATTATTTCACTGGAAATAAAAGAAGGGCTAAGTGCTGCTTTTTATAGCGATAAGTCCAGGACTTCGTTCTTAATAAACGATTTTTCTCAAACAACTCCAGCGAGCAAACTTAAATCCTCAAATCAAGAAACTATCAATACACTCCAAAAAACCGCGAAAAAAGTTATCATTTTACCGGCTACTAAAATCGCCATTCAAGAAGTCAAAAACCCCACTTTAGCCGGTATGTTGCTTTTGAGCTACGCCTCGTTTGCAAAACTTATTCCCATAAAACCCAAAATAATGCTTCAGGCAATAACCAACGCGATACCCTCAAGTTATCTACCAATAAATCAAAAAGTTTTTAATTTTGCCAAATCACTCCATGGAATTTATTAATTTAAAAATTCAAGACCAAAATATTCAACAAAAAATTCTTAAAAACATCCAGAAAGTTATAAATTCTGGTCAATTTATTTTAGGCCAAGAAGTAGCCCAATTTGAAAAGAATATCGCCCAATGCTTAAATGTAAAATACGCTATTGGCGTAGCTTCAGGCACCGACGCTTTATTTTTAAGTTTAGTGGCCCTGGGCATTAAACAGGGCGACGAAGTCATCACCACGCCTTTTAGCTTTATTGCCACCGCCAACACTATTAGCCGCGTCGGCGCCACTCCAGTTTTTGCGGATATCAACCCAGCAAACTTCAATATAGACCCCGAACAAATAAAAACAAAAATTACTAAAAAAACCAAGGCCATTATTCCTGTACATCTTTTTGGCCAAATGGCAGATATGGATGCAATTATGGCGCTCGCTAAAAAACATAATTTAGCGGTAATTGAAGACGCTTGCCAAGCTATTGGCGCCTGCTCAAAAACCAAAAAGGCCGGAACAATTGGCAGCTACGGCTGTTTTAGTTTTTTCCCCACTAAAAACTTAGGCGCTTATGGAGACGCTGGTTTAGTAGTGACTAATCAAAAAGACATAGCAGAAAAGATTAAGGTTCTACGCGCTCACGGTGCTAAAAAACAATACCACCATCAAATACTTGGCTTTAACAGCCGCTTAGATGAAATTCAGGCGGCGGTCTTGAATGTTAAATTAAAATATCTTGACCAATGGAACGAACAAAGAATCAGCCACGCCCGTTATTTTACCGAGCATCTCCAAGACATTAAACAACTAATCGTGCCACCAGCCATATCCGACCTCTCGCATATTTTTCATCAATACACTATTCGGGCGCAAAAAAGAAACCAGCTTAAAAAGTTTTTAGAAAAAAATAAAATTCCGACAATGGTTTATTATCCCGTCCCCCTACACTTACAGCCAATGTTTAAATGTTTAAATTATCAGCGCAATGATTTTCCGCAAACCGAAAAAGCCAGCCGCGAAGTTTCGTCCTTACCGATTTACCCGGGTCTCGCCCAAAAAGATCAAGATTTTATCATTAAAAAAATTAAAGAATTTTATGACTCACGTTAAAAAATTTATGATTATTGTTGGCGCCAGACCCAACTTCATAAAAGGAGCCCCATTACTTCAAGAAATCGCAAAATACCAAAATATCAAACCAGTTTTAGTCCACACTGGCCAGCATTATGATTACAAAATGTCACAGATATTTTTTCAAGAGCTGGCCATTCCCCAACCAGATTATAATTTAGGCGTTGGCAGCGCCAGTCATGCCACACAGACTGCCAAAATAATGCTGGCATTGGAACCAGTAATGCTTGAAGAAAAACCAGATTTAGTAATTGTGGTTGGCGACGTTAACTCTACTTTAGCCGGCGCCCTGACCGCGGTCAAATTACAAATTCCAGTCGCTCATATTGAAGCGGGTCTGCGCAGTTTTGATATGGCTATGCCCGAAGAAATTAATCGCCGGCTAACTGATCATTTATCTGATTTTTTGTTTGTCAGCGAGGATATCGGTGTAAAAAATTTATCGCGGGAAGGCATTGTTAGGAATAAAATTTATTTAGTCGGCGACATTTTAATTGACGCTTTACAAAACGAGAAGCGAAAAGTGAAAAACGGAAAAGTAAAAAATACGAAAATTTTGTCAAAATTTAAACTTGAACCAAAAAGCTACGCTGTACTTACCCTACACCGGCCCGCTAACGTAGATAATCCGAAAACGTTAAAAAAATTATTAAAAATTTTTGCTATTATTCAAAAAAGGGTTCCTATTATATTTCCTGTCCACCCTCGCACCCAAAAAAAACTTCCGCCAGACACTGGGTTAACTTGTTTAGCGCCACTTGGCTACCCCGACTTTCTCTCTTTAATATCTCAAGCTAAATTCGTTTTAACTGATAGCGGCGGCCTGCAAACAGAAACTACCTTCTTAAAAATCCCCTGTTTGACTCTGCGCGAAACTACTGAAAAACCACTGACTGTTGAACAGGGAACAAATATTCTTTGTGGTCAAAATCAAAAAAAAATTATCCAAGAAGTTGATAAAATTTTAAACAATCCATTAAAAATAATTCAGCCCCCAAAATTATGGAATGGCAAAACCGCCCAAAGAATCGTAAAAATTCTAAATTATTAAAAGTTTCTCTGGACTTTATCCTCTCTAATACTTTTTGACACCCATTGACACCGAAAAAGAAATCAAATAAAATACTGTATTATGTCAGAGATTAAACCCAATGAAGTTTATACGACTAAAGAAACGCGCGGTTTATTAAAAATCAGTGAAAGTACTCTGAAAAGAATGCTTAAAAAAGGCATTATTCGCGCTAACAAAATCGGCGGCAACTATCGTATTTTAGGTGCTGAAATTTTAAGATTAGTATCCCCCAAAGCTGAAAATCGAGCCCGCAATTTTTATCAACGACTTAAGCAAAAAACTAAAAATAAAATTATTAAGTGGTGAAACAATTTATGCTCTACATTATCTTGCCAATTTATAATGAAGAAAAATCAATCGCTGTTTTGCTAAAGAAAATCAACAAAATTCTTAAGGCCGCCAATGAACCCTTTCAAATTATTGGTCTTGATGATGGTAGCCACGATCAAACTGCCGAAATTTTAAACGACCTTCAAGATAAAATTCCACTAAAAATCATCGCCCACAAGATTAATCGAGGACTGGGCGAGACCGCGCGTGATCTTTTTGAATATGCCGCAAGCATCAGCCAACCCAATGATATTATCATCAGAATGGATGCTGATAATACTCACGAACCAAAATATATCTCACCAATGATTAGTAAAATAAAACATGGATACGATGTGGTCATTGCCTCCCGCTTTAAAAAAGGCGGCGGCATGATTGGTGTTAGCAAGTATCGAAGCATTGTGAGCTATGGGGCTAATCTTTTAATGAAAATATTTTTCCCCATAAAAGGCGTCCAAGAATATTCCTGTGGCTTTCGGGCTTACCGAGCAAGCACCATCAAAACAGCAATTAAAATTTTTGGTAATGACTTTATCAGCTTAAAGGGCATGGGATTTACTGGTACAGTAGAAAAATTAATTAAATTACAAAAAACAAAAGCTAGAATTACCGAAATCCCATTCCAACTACGCTATGATCAGAAAAACGGCCCTAGTAAAATGGTTACCAGCTTAACAACCATAGGATATCTAATTCTTATTTTAAAAAATATTTATCCTTGGGGAAAACAAGCAAAAATCTGGCACAAGCGCATACAAAATTTAACATTTTGATATCTGATCCCCCGCTTGCGCGGAGGACAAACCTTTGATTTAATATTATGTGTGGTATTTGTGGTATTTATTATTATAAATCTCAAAAAACAGTTTCTCTGTCAACCCTTAAAAAAATGGCTCAAACCATGAACCATCGCGGACCAGACGATGAAGGTTTTTTTATTAAAAATAATTTAGGGTTTGCCCATAAACGCTTATCAATTATTGATCTGTCGCCGGCCGGGCACCAACCAATGACCAACGAGCGCAATGATATTTGGCTAACATTTAATGGTGAAATATATAATTACCAAGAACTGCGCGATGATCTCATTAAAAAAGGCCACCAATTTAAATCTCATTCAGACACCGAAGTAATTATTCATCTTTACGAAGAACTTGGTGAAAAAATTTTTGAAAAACTCAATGGCATGTTTGCTTTTGCGCTTTGGGATGGTCGCAACAAAAAACTTGTCGCGGCCCGAGATCGCTTAGGCATCAAACCATTTTACTATTTATTTGACGACCAACAACTAATTTTTGCGTCAGAAATCAAAGCCATTTTAAAGGCGGGCATCAAACCGTACCCTAATTTAGCCGCGATCAATGACTATTTAACATTTCAATTTTGCTTAGGTGAAAAAACATTTTTTCAAAACATTAAAAAGCTTTTACCCGGACAATATCTAATTATCCAAGACAGCAATCTACGAATTAAAACTTACTGGGATTTAGATTACACAATTAATACCAAGCACACAAAAAAATATTTTACGGAAAAACTTTCCAGCTTAATTCAAAATTCTATTAAACTCCAGTTAAGGAGCGACGTGCCTTTAGGCGCTCATTTAAGCGGCGGCATAGACTCAACCATTGTTACTTGCGTCGCGGCAAAACAATTACCAGCGAAAAATATTCTTAAAACCTTCACTGGATTTTTCCCTTGCGGCCAAGAGTATGATGAAAGAGGATATGCCCAATTAGTAGCCGAATTCACCCATAGCAAGTATTTTGAAGTCAGTCCCAAAATCAATGATTTTATTAATTACTTACCCAAACTAATTTATCTATTGGACGAACCAGCCGCAGGACCTGGACTTTTCCCTCAATATTTTGTTTCACAATTAGCCAGCAAACACGTTAAGGTGGTTTTAGGAGGTCAAGGAGGCGATGAAGTTTGGGGGGGCTATGTTAGATACTTAATCGCTTATCTTGAACAATCGATTAAGGGCACCATCTTAAATACCCAAGAAGAGGGAAGGCACGTAGTAACCTTAAAATCAACTACGCCCTACTTAGCGGTTTTGCGTAATTACACTCCGACATTACAAAATTTCTGGAGCCAAGGACTTTTTGGCCCCATGGATGAACGTTATTTTAAACTCATTAAACGCGCGGAAAACGTGGCTACTATTTTAAATCAAGATTTTTTAAATACCCTGGCAAAAAACACTTCTCCCTTCGAAGAGTTCAAACAACTTTTCAACTTTCCCAAAACTCTTTCTTATTTTAATAAAATGACGCATTTTGATATTAAGACCCTACTGCCTGCCTTATTACACATTGAAGATCGTATGAGTATGGCAGCATCTTTAGAATCACGCGTCCCTTTATTAGATCACCGAATTGTTGAGCTAAGCGCTCAAATACCGCCTATTTATAAATTCAAACAAGGCGAAACAAAACATCTTTTAAAACAAGCAGTTAAAAACTTAATCCCCCAAGAAATTATTAACCGGCAAGATAAAGTTGGTTTTGCCGTACCCTTAAACGATTGGTATCAAAAAAAACCAATGAAGGACTTTCTACAAAATATTTTATTAAGTAGAAAAGCACGAAGTCGCGGTATTTATAATTTTTCAGGGATTAAACAGCTGATAAAAAACGAAAGAAAGTTTGGCCGGCAGATTTGGGGGTTACTATGCATAGAGCTTTGGTATAAAAATTTTATTGACTAATAGCACATAAACATCTGCTCTCAAATCCCAATATGTATCAAGAATCCTATCTTCAAAAATCATTAGAACAAATTCCAAGAATTCTTAGCATAGAAGACAGAGAGTCCACATCGCTAACCTACGGCTGTTTTGATCGTCGTTGGTGGGCTTGGAAATTTAAAGATTTTCCTGACGCAACCTTACAAAGAGCCGTATATCTGCTATCTCTTGTTTTTCAAAATAAATTTAATAATAATATTTATTTTCACAACAAACACATAGGACAATGGATTAAAGCCGGTATTTTATACTGGTTAAAAATCCAGCACCAAAACGGTTCTTACGACCAAGCATTCCCTTATGAATTCAGCTTTGGGGCTACGGCGTTTACTTTGGGGCCATTAATCAAGAGTTTTTTAATAACCCAAAATTACTTTTCATCTCAAGAAAAAAATCAAATTCTTCAAGGGTTTACTAAGGCAGCTAATTTTTTAGTTAGACACAACGAACTTCATGGTCTAATTAGCAATCACTTAGCTGGCGCGGCAATTTCTCTATCTCTGGCAAGCGATCTACTAAACAATCCCGCTTATCAAAAAAAATCACAAAAGATTGTTAACTATATCATAGAAAATCAATCACCTGATGGTTGGTTCCATGAATACGGAGGACCCGATCCTGGCTATGAGACCCTTGGTATTTATTATTTATCTCAATATTGGCAACGTCGTCACGACGAACCCCTGCTTAAAGCTTTAAAAAAATCAATTAATTTCCTATCTTATTTTTTACACCCTGACGGCAGTTACGGCGGTGAATACGGCTCGCGCAACACAGAGATTTTTTATCCCGCTGGTTTTAAGATATTAGAAAAGGATATACCCATGGCTCAAATAATTAGCCAACGCGTTATTCAAACGGTCCACCGAGGAAAAACGATTATCCCAACTTATCTAGATACAGAAAATTTAATACCGTTAATAGAAAATTATTTAGAGTCCGGATTAATTAATCACCCAGTAGCCGAACAACAAAAAAAGTTTCTGCCTTTTGAAAAAAAAAATATTAATATTTTTTTTAAGCACTCCATGATATTGGCCATGGGAAATTCTAGTTATTATTTAATTTGCAACGCCAAAAAAGGCGGCGTTATAAAAATCTTTGACAAGAGTCAACAACGATTGGTTTATGACGATTCCGGTTATTTTGGCCAAATCGATCACGGCCAATGCCTAACTACCCAAATCGCAAATCAGACAGCTAAAGTTAAGATACGAATGAATCACCTTTCCATAACAACTAATTTTTTTAAGGCGCCCCAACAGCTAATCACCCCTCTAAATCTTATTATTTTAAGAATATTCAACCTATCATTAGGCCGGAATATTTTCTTGGGCAATTTTTTAAAAAAACAGCTTGTTAAAACACTTATCAGCCGCCAAAAAAAATATCCCATTACCCTAAATCGTCAAATAAATTTCAAAGAAAACAACATAACTATAAAAGATATTATTCAGAAACAGCCAAACACAAAATTCCACTGGCTCATCTATGGCCAAAAATTTTCCGCGATTCATATGGGGTCAGCCAAATATTTTCAAAAACAACAATTACAAAATAAGATAGCGCCCGAACCAATTAATTTAGAAAAACTGAATCAAAAGAATAGTTTAGTTATTTTTAATAAAATTACCCTATGTTAAAAGGAGCAATTTCAATCGACGTTGACACCCTGAGCACGCACTTACACGGTTTTGGCTTAAATCAAAAAGATTATGATTTTGCTGATTTTAGATTGGGGATAGAAAATTTCTTAAGATTTCTTGACGAACTCAAATTAAAAGCTACTTTTTTTATCGTAGGCAAAGATCTACTCAACCAGCAAAACGTTGAAACGCTTTTAAAGGCAAGAAACGCTGGCCATGAAATAGCCAATCATTCGATGCATCACATCCAGGGCTTTAGATTTTTAAATAGAGAACAAAAAATAACAGAAATTAAAAATACTCAAGAAATTATTGAAAAAAACACCTTGAATAAAGTGGTTGGTTTTCGCGCGCCGGGCTGGAATATTGACAATCAAACGCTAGAAATCTTAAGCTCAATGAATTATCTTTATGACTCTTCAATTTTCCCGTCATCGTTTAACCCCTTGCTTAAATTAATGCACTTTAAAGCAACAAGCCAACAGCCCCGAACCGCCAGAACAACATTAGGGCAAATAAAATATTGTTTCAATAGAACGGCTCCGTATCAATTAGCAAACGATCAATCTCGTGGGCACTACTTGGTGGAGCTACCGATCACCGTAACACCAGTTTTCCGCTTGCCTTTTTTCGCTACTTTTCTTTTGAAAACCGGACTTATCCCATTTAAAGCATCACTACAAATGATCAAGGCATGGCAAAGACCAATTATTTACGAATTCCATCTTTTTGATTTTGTTGATTTCGCCAAGCCAGAATTAAAACATCAAATTCCATCAAAATTCGCCAAAGGCATCTATTTACCCCAAAGCATTTACACGCCGTTTAAGCAAAAATGGCAGTTATTTTATCAGGCAGTATCTTTAATGAAACAAAATTATCAATTTGAAACTCTTGAAACTTTAGCAAAAAGATTTATTCACCATGATACCCAGATTTAAACCATTTTTTGACTGGCGAGAAATTAAGGCCATCCTAGGCATTAAAAAAAATGCCGTAGCTAAATTTGAAATCGCTTTCGCTAAAAACTTTCAGACTAAATATGCCTTGGCCTTCCCCTATGGCCGCAGCGCCCTATACGCCCTACTAAAGGCGCTGGATATTAAAAATGCTGAAATTATTATCCCCGCCTATACTTGTGTTGTCGTGCCTCACGCGATTGTTCTTTCAAAAAATATTCCCAAATTTGTCGATATTAACGCTAAAAATTATAATTTAAATTTGGATGAAGTGATAAAAAAAATCAGCCCCCAGACCAAAGCAATTATACCTGGCAATATTTTCGGCTATCCCGTTGATACGGAAAAATTAAAAAAAATAACCAACGATAAAAATATTTTGATTATCCAAGATTGCGCCCATTGTTTTGGAGCCAAATGGCATGGACAATTCGTTTGCAACCAGGGAGACGCGGCTATTTTTGGCTTAAATATCGCCAAATATATTTCTTCAATCCACGGGGGCATGCTCACCACTAACCGCCGAGATATTTACCAAAAAGTAAAAACATATAGGGACAGACATTTTAAAAATATTCTATTTTTCAGATCACTAAAAAATTATTTTTACCTCTTAGCTACTTATCCGGCCTTTAACCCCTTGATTTACGGCCTGACCAGTTATTTTGATTATATAGAAGGACATCGCATCTTAGGGCGGACAACAAAATACTATCAAGAAAATAAAATTGATCTGCCCCCGGACGCTTTGTCGCTTTTAAGCTCCATTGAGGCAAAAGTTGGTATAGCGCAATTGCAAAAATATCCTAAAATTTTGGCTAAAAGAAAAATAATCAGCCAATATTATCACGACCATTTGCAAAATATTCCTCAACTCGTTTTACCGCCACTAATTGACGGGGCAACATATTCTCACTACGTGCCACGTGTTCAAAATAGACAAAAGGTTATTTCCCAAATGAAAAAACAGGGCATTCAATTAGGGTCGCTAATCAATTATTCCATTCCCCGCCTTAAGGCCTACCAAAAATATACTAATGAAAAATTTCCCAAGGCCTGGCGATGTTCTCGAGAGACAATTAACTTACCAATTTATCCCGACCTCAAAAAAACAGAATTAGATTATATTATAACAAATCTCAAAGATATTCTGTCTCAAAACAAAAAATAAAAACTATGTCTAATAAATTAACCAAAAACAAACAACAAGTTGTTGATTTCTACGAAGCCATTGCCCTAGATTGGGATACGCGCTTTAAAAACAATTTATCCACTGCTCATTTTTTGAATAGACGGCTGAATTTGCTTAAACAATTCATGAATTTACAGGGGCAAGAAACTGTTTTAGAAATCGGTTGTGGCACTGGTTTTCATTTAATAAATTTAGCTAATTATTTTTATTCAGGCATAGGCACGGATCTGGCGCCAGCGATGTTAGATATAGCTAAAAAAAATAGCCAACGCCTTAAAATTAAGAATATTCATTTTAAAATTGATGATGCTGAAACACTGGCTAAATTTCCCAACAATTCATTTGGTGTTGTTTTTTTTGTCGGTCTTTTAGAGCACTTGATCAATCCTCTTGCTTGTTTTCAAAATGTTTGGCGGGTATTAAAAAAAGGCGGTCGCCTAGTCGGCATCACGCCTAATAAATATAGCCCATGGTACTACCTCATCGGCCCTATTTTTAGAGGGAAAAGCTTAAAACATTTATCTACTGACCGCAATTACTCCCAACGAGAAATCAACCAAATGCTCGAACAAACCCATTTTACAAAAATCCAGATCCGGCATTGGGGCCTTTTGCCAGCTAACGATATTCCAAATAATTTATTTAAAATCCTAGCTCAAATTGAAACCATCGCGGAAAAAACGTGGTTAAAACATTTAGCTGGCGGACTATCTTTTATCGCCTATAAGCATTCTACGAAAAGCGAAATTTTTATCAATAAAAATTAACTGAAATTGATAATTTTACCAGCAGCGCCAATACCCAAACATTCTTTACAAATCGGGAAAGCGTGCCCCTGACTCATCTTCTTTTTTCTAAACTTAGCAGTCCTCTTCCAAATATCAACGAAGTTCATCTTGTTAACATTCCCCACCATTGACTCTTTCAAGGCATCGTACCAGCACAAGCAGACGCAACCATCACTAAGAACCATTGGCGTGTCTATAGAAATACAGGGAGCGTTTCTAGGCAAACGCACAAATTTACCATTAGCGTCTTTTTTATAACGCGACATCGGATGCTCAACAATCAACTCTTTAAACATATATTCTTTGTAGGCCTTATTGCCCTGCGGCCAAACCCCCAACGGTTTCATGGCAGCCGCGTCAACTCCCATTGCTCTGGCTAATTGAACATAGTTGTCGATTTCTTGGTAATTCTTTTTGGTCACCACCATACGTAAAACAATTTGAGGTGTTTTCTGGCCTTTTTTCTTCTTTTGAGCAACTAAATTTTCTATATTAGATTTAACTATATCATGCTTTGCGCCTACCTTAGTTTTTTCGTAAACCACCTTATCAAAACTCTCTAAAGCAGTAAAAATCCTTGTTGGTGGTGAATTTAAAAGATTTTCTATATTTTGAGATGTCAAAAATGTCGCGTTGGTGAATAAAGACGTAAAAATCCCTTTTTGATTCGCGTAAGCAAACATATCATAAATTTCTGGATTCATCAGCGGCTCGCCCGCACAAGCAAAATCAATCCGGCCACAAAAATACTCGATATCATCAACTAATTTCTTAAACTCAACAAAAGTTAAAAACTTTTTTTCACGATGTTCCCAGACCTTAATATCTTTAGTCACACAAAAAGCGCAATTAAGATTGCACCAAGAAGAAACCTCAACTGCCACTGCCTTAGGATACCTTCCCAATTTTCGCACTAAAAGTCTTTTAAAATTGCGCGCGCTATTTTTAAAACCCAATAACCGCGCCGCTTGAACATAGAGCCCAAAACGCCTAGAAAAATTTTTTAGATTAATCATTATTTTAATGCTTTTATCTTAAAAATAGGATGAAAAGAAATTATAGTTTATAACTTTTTAACCAAAAAAGCAACAACTAATCATACAAAAATATGCGTAATCACAAAGAAGAAATCGCCTTTCTCGAAACCAACAGATATCTTTATCAAAACCCGCTAACTGGGCTTGTTCACCGTATGGGCCATCGCCTCGTTCAACAACTTATTTCCACCCCACGAGGCAAACTAATTGACTTGGGCTGCGGTAAAGGCGACCATTTTCCTTATATGGCAAACTGTAATTTTATTGGCCTGGATAACGATAAAAAACTTTTATCGTTAGCCAAAAAACAATATCCAACAGCCAATCTGTGCCATGGTGATATTTACCATCTGTCATTCGCCGACAAATCATTTGACGGAGCATTAGCCATAGGCGTTTTAGAGCACCTCTCCAATCTGGATCAAGCGCTCAAAGAAATTCAACGCATCCTCAGGCCAGATAAAGAATTAGTTGTTCTCATCCCAACTGAAAATTATATTTACAAACTTGGCAGGCGCTTAATCGTGAAAAGACACATAGAAAAAAAATGCCAAGTTGACTATAATAAGTTAGTTCAAAAGGAACACGTTAATTCTCATCAAAAAATCGTTAAACAGCTTGAACGGTATTTTAAAATTACCAAAAAAATAGGGACGCCATTTATAGTGCCCATTTTTTGGCTTAACTGTTTTACCATAATTCAATGTCAAAATCATCATTTATAAATCAACGGTCGAATTTTTGGGACAAAAATCCCTGCGGCGGCCAATGGCTATCTTTTAAACAAAAAAGGGATTGGCTGATCAAAACAGAACCCTATATTTTAGATTTTATCCACCGAGATTGGTTAAAAGACAAAAAAGTACTTGATGTTGGTTGCGGCCAAGGGCTTATTTTATCTTTGATGGCTCAAGAATGCCCAGATATTACAGGCATTGATTTAAGCCGAAAATCTTTACTTCAAGCGAACAAAGGCCTAAACGAACTTGGGCTTAAACATGTGAAACTCGCCCAAGGAAATGCCGAAAATCTACCTTTTAACGACAATGTCTTTGATCTTATCTATTGTATTGGCGTTTTGCACCATACTCCTAACATCCAAAAAGGCATTGCCCAAATTAACCGCGTGCTTAAAGAAGACGGGCAAGCCATTATTATGCTCTATCGTAAATACACACCAAAATGGCTTGCTGTTATTATACTAAGAAGTTTCTCCGCGTTAATAGACAAAATCGCCGGACAAAAATATTATTTAGCCAATAAATTAAGACATTCAAAAAAATTTCACAATCAAAAAACCGGGACCGCCCTACTTGAACTATTCGGTTGTCCTATTTTAAAAACATACTCTTCCCGAGAAATCAAAAAACTATTCCACGCCTTTAAATCAGCTAAGCTCTCTTACGCACAGCCCGGATTTCAAAGACTCATGGATTTTCTGCCCAGACCGCGACCATTTTTTTCTAAAATTTCCTATTGGCTTGATCGAAAAACAAAAAGATTATTCGGTTTTTACGTTGTAATTGAAGTCAAAAAATAAAGTATCTATTGATTAAGAAAATTATGTACCAAAAATTTAAAAAACTAGGCAAAGATTCCATGGTTTATATGGCTGGAACACTCATCAGCAAGCTTATCGGTTTTGCTTTAATACCAGTTTACACGCGAATTTTCTCCCCTCAAGATTACGGTATTTTAGATATCGTTAGTATTTCTTCAGTGATTATTATTACTGTTTCTAATCTTGGACTCACCACGGCCTTAAGCATTTTTTATTTCCAGACCGAAGATCAAAATAATAAAAAAACGTTTATTTCTTCAAATTTTATTTTTTCTATTTTTATTAATGTTTTAATTTGTGCTTTAGTAATTATTTTTAGCCGCCCTTTGGCTATCACTTTCCTAAAAAACGCCGACTACGCCAAATATCTAATCTTATCCGTTCTAGCCATTCCTTTTTCCGCTATTATTAATTTTGGCAGCGGCCTTTTTAGGTTAGGGCTTAAACCTATTAAATATTTTTATATTATTTTAGGTAATTCTCTTTTTGGTGTTGTTTTAAGCATTTATTTAGTTATATTTAGAAAAATGGGGCTTCAGGGCGCGCTTTTAAGCCTATTAATTTCCAGTATCATTTTTGCCGTTATTTCTATATACCTGACCAAACATCATTTTAACTGGAAATTTTCAAGCCAAAAACTAAAACTAATGCTTAAAGTTGGCCTGCCCCTTGCTCCAGCAAGTTTTATGGTTTGGATAATGGATTCTTCGGGCCGCTATTTTTTGGCCCATTTTCGAACTATGTCTGACATTGGCCTTTACTCTTTAGGATTTAAATTCGCCTCAATCTTGGTTTTGATTACTGCCGCTTTTAGATTGGCCAACGCTCCTTTTCAATTGTCCATAGCCAGCGAAGCCCAAGCTAAAACTATTTACGCGAAAACTTTAACCTATTATCTTTTAATGACCTTCTTTGTAGCTGCTGGCCTTTCTATGTTTAGCAAAGAAATTCTTTCATTATTAACCTCGCCGGATTACATTAATAGCTATAAAATTATCCCCCCATTAACCTTTAGTTTTATTGCTGATGGCATCTATCAAATCGTCGGTATCGGGCTGTTAATCAGCAGAAAAACTCAATATATGACTTACGGAGTCATTGCTGGAGCCTTGGCCGCTCTGGGTTTTAATGCCCTCTTAGCTCCTCGATGGGGGATTTTAGGTGTTGCCTTTGCCACTTTATTAGCGTATGCTGTTGGGCTGGTCCTAATCTATTTCTGGAACCAAAAATATTATCATATTAACTTTGAATTAAAAAAAATATTCAAATTACTTATATTTAGCCTAGGATTCATTATCTTAAGTTTCCTGTCCTATTTTCTATTAACTCCTCTACCAATGATTATCTTTAAATCTTTTTTAATGATAATTCTCGGTTTAATTTTTTATTTTAGCCTAGAGATTAACGAAAGAAATAAAATTTGGTTTTTAGCGCGAAACATATTCCGAAAAATAAAATTTAGATTAGGGTATAAATAAAATTTTTTCAAAAAATGATACGTATAATCAAAAAAATCATTCATTTAATTAAATTTTTTTCCTTAAGGAACAGATTGGCTATCTTATTTTCTCAGCCTTTATTGATCTTGCTTTTACCGCGAACCTACTGGCGTCTTGCAAAAAATGTTTTCCATCCTCAAAAAATCGGCTCTGACGTTATTGGTTTTTCGCCCCATATGTCCTTAATTCTAAGCTGGTATTTACGGACCGCCAATTGCGTCCACAAATACGGCCGCAATGGCTATGTTTTTGAAGACGGTCTTGGCCTTTCTCTTAAAGAAAGGTTTTGGCTTAACTCCATCGCTCTAAAAATATATGGTCAATTAAAAATTCAGAAATTTACCCTGTTAGCCTCCCTACTACTGTTATCCAGCCTATGTTTGATTGGCTGGCATGAGAAAATTCCAACCTATCAATTGATAATTTTTATCACGCTTTGCGGAGCTAGCTCTCTTTTTTTAATCCCATTCCTTCGCTTGGCAAAACCAGAAACTCTAAGTTGGTCTTTCGCGCCTTTAGCTTTCTACGCTGTGTTTACTGGCCACTACTATATTGCTGGCATAATGTGCCTTATAATATCTATTGCCAATTTTACGACGACTTTGCTGGTTTCAATTTGTATTTTAACTTACGCCATTGCCTCAAATAATATTTTAAATGGCATTTTTGTTATTTTTACTTCCAGTTTAAAGCTCGGCTACGACTTATGGCCTTTTTTCAAAAACTCTTTAGTCAAAGGGATATTAGAAATTCTGGGCGGCAACAAACCAAAATCGCGTCACGACGATTTTTTAAGACTGCGCCCTAACGACCTTTATTTAAGCTTTTTCTATTTGCTATATGTTGCTACATTGATCTTTTCCCAAAAATCTTTAGCTTACGTGCTGGTCCTTTTGATCCCTTGGATTATTTATATCAACAATCAAAATTTATTCCGTTTTGCGGATAGCAATACTTTTTTCAGACTATTCTTTATTTTGACCTCACTGATAACATTGCTCAATCCAACGCCTCTAATTTTTATCAGCTATTTAATGCTTATATTCCTTTCGCCACTTTGCTTATTAGAGGTTATTGAGGATGTTGTTGATCACTATCCCCACATTAAGGCATATTCAATTAAAAAACCTAAAGAATATTTAAAAAAAGTATTCAGCCCGATCCCGTCACATTCAAGAATCATCTTTGAAACACATAACAGTGAAAAAAATATGAGTGGGTTTTCTACTCTTCTTTTTTTCTTTGAATCTCTATTTTTAGAAAAAGGTACCGAACTTATCCCCATGGAATGGCTACGAGCCACCCAAATGAATTATTTTATCAATGAATTTACTAAAATTAATCAATATTCCAATCAAGCAACCATCAAAGAAAAATGCCAGGAGATAGGGGCTAATTACTTATTGGTGTATTCGGAAAAATTCGCCCAACAACTTCGGGAATGGAATTACCAAAAAACGCTGACAATAAAATGGCGCCAACTTAAAAAATATTTTTGGAATTTTGATCGACTAACCATTCCCGAGAAAAACTTATATTTATTTAAACCACCATTTGCCATCTCTCTTATAGAACCGCCAACCCACCTCCTGAAACAACCCAACTTGTTAAAATTTGAGGCAAATCCAAAAACACAATACATAATTAAATATAATTATCACCCTTCTTGGCAGGCCACTCAAGGTCAAAAAAAAATTACCATTAAACCAAGCAACGGTAAGCTTTCGTTTATAACTTTAAACATAAAAAAGGCTGGGTCAGTGATACTTCATTTTAATACAAATCATTGGTCAAAATAAAATTATGCTTTATGAAAAATTCAAACAATTAGGCAAAGATTCGGTGATTTACACCGGGGGCATAATCATTAGCAAAATCATTGGCCTGGTACTTATTCCAATATATACCAGAGTTTTTAATGTTAAGGATTATGGCGTTTTAGACATTATCAGCATTTCCGCCACGATGATTGTGGTTATAACAGAGATGGGGCTTGCCACCGCTTTAAGCATTTTTTATTTTAAAGCCGAAAACAAAACAGAAAGAAAGACGTTTATCTTTTCTAATTTTATTTTTTCTTTTTTAGCAACAACGCTTCTTTGCGGTCTTGTGGTTATTTTTAGCCAATCAATAGTTCTTGCTCTTTTTAAAAATGCCGGCTATGCTAAATACTTAATAATTGCTACCTTAACAATCCCCTTTTCAATTATTGTTAATTTTGGTTGCACCCTCTTACGACTTAGTTTCAAACCGATTAAATATTCTTATATTATTCTTGGCAACTCTTTAATCGGCGTTCTTTTAAGTATTTATTTTGTTGTTATTAAAGGCATGGGCTTAATGGGCGCTCTCTATGGCTTGCTAATCGCTAATATAATCTTTTCAATAATAGCTCTTTATATAAACCGAAATAGTTTTAATTGGCGATTCTCCTTAGCAAAATTAAAAATAATGCTAAAAGTCGGCTTGCCCTTAGCGCCACTCGGCTTATTGTCATGGGCAATAGATTCTTCGGGCCGTTATTTTTTGGCTCATTTTAGAACCATGTCTGACATTGGCCTTTTTTCAATTGGCTTTAAGTTCGCTAGCGTCATCGTTTTTATTACTGCCGCGTTCAGATTAGCTATCGCCCCTTTTCAATTGTCGGTAGCGGATAAGCCTCAAGCTAAAATAATTTACGCTAAAACTCTAACCTACTATTTAAGTATCACTTTTTTGATCGCAGCCGGCCTTTGTGTTTTTGGCAAGGAAATTGTTTCGTTCTTTACTACGCCTGAATATACCAATAGCTATAAAGTGATTCCTCCGCTTATTTTTGGTTTTATTATGAATGGTCTTTATCAAATTGTAGGTATTGGCCTTTTAATCACCAAAAAGACGCAATATCTAACTTACGCGATGGCTGTAGGAGCGGGGATGTCTATCCTTTTTAATTTTCTACTGGTGCCCCGTTGGAATATTCTTGGCGTTGCCATAGCTAATCTTTTGGCTTATGGGCTTGGCCTAATGCTGATTTATATCTGGAACCAAAAGTTTTACCATATTAATTTTGAACGTAAAAAAATTGTTAAAATCTTCCTCGCGACAATTACAATTATTATTATAGGGCTACTTACTAATTGCCAATCACTAATTTTAACCCTGTTTATTAAATCTTGCCTAATCATTATTCTTAGTTTAATTATTTATGCTAATTTAGAACCACGAGAAAAAGAAAAATTACGGTTTATTTTTCGCAACATAATTTATAAAACTCGAAATAAATTTAGGTTTAATTAAAAACAACCTACTCAATTATGTCTTTGATTATTTACAGCGTCTATACTATTTATGCCCTGGCCGGATTATTGGCCACGATTAATATTGCCATCAAACCCAAACTTTTTTGGCCGATTTTGTTAGTCGCATCCGTTGTCGGAGGCGGCTTAATGATCCAGGGTTATGGCTTAATTGACGAATATCTTTTAGGCATGGCCCTTTTAGGCGGCTTAATAGCCTTATTCAGAGGTAAAATTTCCTTTAAACAAACCACAAAAACCATATGGCAAAAAGTCCATTATTATTTATTTATGATTTTTATTGGCTATATGCTCTGCCAAAGTGTTCGCGGCCTGATTGTTTTAAACGATCTTCGAATAACCCGCTGGATTATTTATTATCTGCTCTTGGGCCTTTTGGCTTGGCTATTGTTCAAAAAAGCATTAAATTGGCCCAGCCCCCAAAAAATCACCTTAATTATCGCCGTAGCCGGTCTTGTTTATTTTAGCGCTTATCTGTTAACGGGATATTTCTATGAGGCATTCAGCCATGGCTCTAGATATGATTTACAAGGATATCTCTGGGCTGGTACGGCCGCGGCCATGCTGCCCTTAACAATTGTTCTCGCCAGTGTTATTTCCCTGCTTAAAAACTATTCGCCACCAAAACACATTCTTGGCTGGGTTATTATCTTAATTAGCACTCTTGCGTCTTATTACTACGGGAGCCGTGTTGGTATTTTAATTATTTTGTCTTTTATCGTTCTTGCTTTAATTTTGTTAAAATTTAAACAGTTCATTTTTTTCCTCCTTATTTTTTTAATTATTACCGGGTTCTTCAAGTTCGGCGGATCGCTCCTTGGATTTAGCCGTATCATTGTTCAAAGCGCGACGCTCCATTCTCCATCTGATTCGGGCCGATTGATGCATTTACAAGCAGGGATTGATGCCATCAGACAAAAACCAAAAACCGCGCTTTTCGGTTTTGGCGTTCATACCAATCGGCTGATAATTGGCCCTTATTTGCAAAAGCTTGGTTATTTTCAGGGCGGTCCTACCCCTCCAATTATTCACACCACTGGCCTAGGCGCGCTATTCATTGACACCGGTTTTATTGGAGTTTTTCTTTTTTATGCCAATCTCATTGTGGTTGGTTGTCGAGTTTTATTTGCCAAACGCAATCCCAACCGTCTAACTTTTTTACTAATCATCGGCATGTTCGCGCTTTGGCCATTAATTAGCGATGTTCAAGATGTTATCCTGCTTTATCTATTAATCATCCCAGCTGGCATTTTTAATTATCTTAGCCAACCTATTAAAACACCGACGGACCCGACACGCCCCATAAAATTATGCTTTTTAGCATCCGCCGATTCAATTCATTCTGTCAAATGGATTTCTTATTTTTGCCAAAAAAATTATCAAGTTTCTTGGATCTCTTTAACCCCCTTAACCGCCGGGGAAATTAATAATATTAAATTTTATCGCGTGCCCGGATTAGGCAAGATAGCGCCAATTAATCTCCTTTTTGATACAATACGCCTGAGAAGGCTATTACAAGAAATAAAACCTGACATTCTCCACGCTCATTATGCCGGCGCCAACGGAATTTTAGCGGCCTTAAGCGGTTTTCATCCTCTGATCTTAACTGTTTGGGGGTCAGATATTTTAATCAATACTAAATCTAAAATTAAAGGACCTTTTATCAAATTCGCCTTACGTCAAGCTGATTTAATTACCTGCGATGCCCAACATATGGTAGGCACCCTAAATCAACTGGGCATTACTTCGGATAAAATCAAACAGATTAACTTTGGGGTTGACACTCAAAAATTCCAACCCCAAAAACAACCCGGCTCAATTAGAAAACAATTAAATCTTGCCTCACGACCACTAATTATTAGCCTAAGGCAACTTGAACCCATTTATGACGTATCATCTCTCATTAAAGCAATCGCCATAGTAAGCCGAAAAACCCCCGATATCGCTTGTCTAATTATTGGCCAAGGGTCAGAAAATAAATCTTTGCGGGCGCTAACACAGTCATTAGACATTCAAGACAAAATTATTTTTGTTGGCCATTTACCTAACGACCAACTCCCTAAGTATTTAGCCGCTGCCGATATTTATGTTTCTACCGCTTTATCTGATGCTGGCATATCCGCTTCCACCGCCGAGGCCATGGCCTGCGGCGTCCCCGTAATAGTTACTGATACAGGAGAAAATAAAAAGTGGATTCATTCGGGCCACAATGGTTTTATTATTCCGGCTCAAAATCCCAAAGCACTTGCCGCGAAAATTATTTGGCTTTTGCAAAATCCGAGAACACGACAATCCTTTGGTCAACGCGGCCGTCAAACTATTCAACAAAAAAATGACTATTATCAAGAAATGGCTAAAATGGAAAAAATTTATCAAATTTATGCCCGCGCAACCAAATAAAAACATTGCTTTAAAATCTTTTGTCAAACAAGTTCCTTGGCTTCATCAATCGCTACGTTTTTTTTACTGGCAGGGACGTTCTTTAAGAGACCGCTTCTTAGGCACCACGGCTCAAGAACGCTACTGGCGGAATCGACATCGGCACAAAAACGATGACTGGAATGACACCAGCCGATTTTGGCACAATCGGGATTGGGCCAAGAGCTATTGGTCCTCTATAAGCCACCCGCATCGCCAATTCCTGCTAAAACATATCAACCGATTAGCTCCTTTTAATAATCTTTTAGAAATTGGCGCCAATTGCGGTCCTAACCTCTATATTTTAGCTAAAAAATTTCCTCAATCAGCATTTCGGGGCATTGACATTAATCCCGCGGCTGTTGAGTTCGGTCAAAAACACTTTGAAAAGCTTGGGATTCACAATGTAAATCTTGAAGTTGGCCGCGCTGACCAACTTGACAAGTTTTCCGATAAAAGTTTTGATATTATTATAACAGACGCGGTTTTAATCTATATCGCGCCTGATAAAATCAAAAGGGTTATTCAAGACATGATCCGAGTTAGTCGTAAGGCGCTTGTGTTTTTAGAACAACATCAAGAATTTCTCAGAAAAGACAATCGAGGATTAGGCGCATATCAATTTGGACTGTGGCAAAGAAATTATCGCCGATTACTCGGACAATTTTTACCTCAAGAAAAAATTAAACTAACTAAACTACCGCCAAAATTATGGCCTGATAAAAATTGGAGCCAGGCAGGTTATGTTATTAAAGCATTCTTATGAAAAAAGTTTTAATTATTGCTTTTTTTTGGCCATATACTTCAGGCAGTAAGCGAGTTATCGGTCTAGCCAAATATCTGCCTCAATACGGCTGGCAACCAATTATTTTAACCGGGCCACTTATTAAAAAACCGCCTGATTGCTTTAGCATTATCCAAACGCCTTATCAAAGTTTTTTAGGGCCAGTAGCCAAGCTACTCGGCCTAAAATTACAACAAGATACTGGCGACCAGCTTCAACAACGCTTCCAAGAAAAATCAGAAGTTATTAAAAAACCCTTACGTTTTTTCTACAATCTATCTAAGGAATTATTCGCGTTTCCAGATGAATACAAAAATTGGCAAACTACCGCGATAAAAGCCGCCAATAACTTAATCAAAAAACAAAAAATTGATGCTTTGATTAGTATCTGGCCATTAACTAGCCACCTTGTGGCGCGAAAACTCAAACAAACAACAGGCATTAATTGGTTAGCTGATTTTCCGGATCTTTGGTCGGAAAATGCCGCCTACAGCTATTCGGCACTGCGCCACTACTTTGACCGCCAAATGGAAATTGCCACTTTGAAATCAGCCGACATTATAACCACATCATCTCAAATCTATCAGAAAAAGTTAAGTCAAATCCATCAAGCCAAAAAAATCATAGCAATTAATCTAGGTTTTGACCCGGCTAATCTTAATCCTCCGCCAGCGATCCTAACTCAAAAACTATCAATCACTTACACTGGTATGCTTTATGGCCGCAAAAGAAATCCCGATAAATTTTTACAGGCTTTAGCTGAATTAATCCAAGACAAAATTATTAATCCTCAAAAAATTAGCGTTCGCTTTTTTGGCCCCCAAAGCCGCCACCTTAATCAAAACATCCAAAAATTAGAACTGGCAAATTGCGTCAAGCAATTTGGGCCCGTCCCCCTAGACCAATGTTTAGCCAGGCAAAAAGAATCACAAATACTTTTACAGCTTAATTGGGAAGACGATTCTGACAAAGGAGTTTTTTCCGGCAAAATGTTAGATTATTTAGCGAGCTTACGGCCGATCTTGGCAGTTGGTGGCAAAGGTCAAGATGTAGTCAGCCAATGGCTCAAAGACACTGGGGCCGGAGTATATTGCCCCAAAATTACTGGTACTAAAATAGCCCTAACTCAGTTTTATCAAGAATATGAAAAAAATGGCTTTATTCAATACCACGGAGATATTACTAAGGTTAAAAATTATAGTTCTGATAAAATGGCACAACATTTCGCCAAAGCGTTAGATCAAATAAATTAAATATGAATCAAAAAATTTACAACTTACCATTTATCTCAATAATTCTTGCTTGCCGCAATGAAGAAAAACATATTGACCATTGCTTAAAATCTTTATTGAATCAAAATTATCCACAAAGCAAAATGGAACTTTTAGTTATTGACGGTTTGAGCGATGATCAGACCGTAAAAATTATAAAAAATTACGCTAAGCAATACCCAATTATTAAATTTTTTTCTAATCCCCAAAAAATCACTAGCGCGGCTTTTAATCTAGGCATTCAAAATGCGCAAGGTGAGTTAATTATTTTAGCTGGCAGCCACAGCATTTACCCGCCAAATTATATTAAAAAATGCGTCATGGCTTCAATCAAATATCGAGCAGATAATGTTGGCGGCATTATTCAGGCGCGGCCATCAGCAAACACGATAATTGCCGAAGCGATTGCCATATCTCTCGCGCATCCTTTTGGCGCGGGCAATGCCTATTTCAGATTAAGCCCTCCCAAAATCCGTTGGGTAGATACGGTTTTTGGTGGTTGCTATCATTGTTCAATTTTTAAAAAAATTGGCTTTTTTAACGAAAACCTTGTCCGCTCTCAAGATATAGAATTTAATTTACGGCTTAAACGAGCTGGCGGAAAAATTCTTTTAATACCTGATATTATAAGTTATTATTATCCCAAAGATAATCTTAAAGATTTTTTCATCCATAATTTCCGAGATGGTATCTGGATAATTTACCCTTTTAAATTCGTAAAAATACCTTTGAGCCCGCGCCACTATCTTCCTCTTTGTTTTATTCTTGGCTTTTTGACCACGGGAATATTAGGAATTTTTTGGCCAATTTACTTTCGGTTATTTTTGCTAATGATAGCTTTTTATTGTTTAATTGGCCTATTTTTTGGCTTACAAACCGCCTTAAAACAAAAAAGGGCTGGCTATATTGTTTTGCTGCCCTTAGCTTTTGCTGTCAGACATTTTGGCTATGGCCTTGGTTCTTTGTATGGCCTAATTAACTTTTTAAATTATGAAAACAAGAAAACAAAAAGAAATTGAACACTACGATCAAGCCGCATCAACATTTAATCAACCATTGGCCAACGCCGATATTGAGGGCTGGCAACATCTTCGTTTTGCCAGTTATCGCTTTTGCCAGGCCTATCTTAAAAATAGATGCCATGGTAAAAAATTATTGGACTATGGTTGTGGCAATGGCTTACATTCAATTTTCCCGACACAGCAAGACGCCAATGTAATCGGCATTGATCTTTCGGAAAATTCACTCAAGCTGGCTCGGCTACGCGCTCAAAAATTAAGTTTGTCTGACAGAATTAAGTTTATTAAAATGGATTGCGAGGCCTTAGAATTTCCAGATCATTCTTTTGATATTATTTGGGACGGTGGCACTTTTTCATCTTTAGATATTAAAAAAGCCCTGCCAGAATTAGCCAAAGCATTAAAACCCGATGGTTTTATTTTGGGTATTGAGACATTGGGACACAATCCCCTATTTAATTTTAAAAGAAAAATTAATCAGTGGCGCGGCCGGCGCACTCATTGGGCTGTGAGTCACATTTTCAAAATGCCTGATTTAAAATTAGCCCAAAAATATTTTAGCAATGTTCAGGCCAAATTTTTCCATCTAACTTTTATCGATTGGCTGGACAATTTGCTTTTAAAAATCCCTTGGCTCAAAAAACACGCTTTTAAAATTGTTTTTGTATTTTCAAGACCGAAAAAACTTTCTTAGTCGTTTAAACCCCTCGGGAATATCATTCGGTTCGCCAGCATATGAAAAACGCAAATGACCTTCGCCAGTCGGACCAAACGCGGCGCCCGGAATAGTAATTACTTGGACGCGTTGTAAAATTTCTAAAGCCAGCTTAAAAGAATTCAAAGCTGGCTTTTTATATTTCGCTAAAACATAGTAAGCACCTTGCGGTTTTTGATATTCAAAAATATCTGACATTTTATCCAACTCATAGCACATTAAATCACGATTACGGCTTAGAGATTTAATAAATCCTGCCACGCAGTCTTGGGGCCCTTTAAGCGCCGCCAAAGCGGCTTTTTGCGAAATAGCGGGCGCGCAAATCGCTAAAGCATCATGGACTTTTAACATATGGTCAATAATGCCTTCTATCGCAAAAGCATAACCAATACGATAACCAGTTAAAGCGTATTTTTTAGAAAAACTGCCACAGACAATTAAATTGTCATTCTGACCATGTCTAAGCTCTGCCAAAGAGATATGCCGCAGATTATCATAAGTTAAAAAGTCATAGGTTTCATCAGAAATTAAAATTAAGTTTTTTCGCCGCGCCAAATCAACCAAATCGGCTAACTCTTGCTGGCCTAAAACCGCGCCCGTGGGATTGGCCGGATTGCTAAAAAGAATCGCTCGGGTTTTTTTAGTAATTTTTTTAGCAAACTCTTTGGTTGATAAACGCCACCCCTGTTTTTCAATTAAAGGCACAAAAACCGGCTTCCCATTAAACTGCAAAATCTGTTCAATATGCGAAGCAAAAGTCGGCGACGGAATCAAAACTTCGTCGCCCGGGTCAATCACTGTGGCTAAAGCACAAGCCATAGCTTCTTGACAACCAACTGAAATCATAATTTCACTGGACTTGGCTTGATATTTTTTAGCTACTAATTCACGAAGTTCCGTAATGCCCGGCTCAAGAGTGTATTTGGCAGTATCAGCTTCGCTTAACGCCCGTCTAATTGCTTTTTTAATATGATTTGGCGTATCGTAAAAAGGAATACCCTGACCAAAAGAAATCAGACGCGTTTTGGGATTTCGCGCTAAAAATTGATCGGCTAAAATTGACATTTCTTTGATTGGCGAAATAACAATGTTTCGCACTCTTTGAGAAATGTTTTTAGTTCTAAATTTTTTCCCAGCCCAAGCAATGGCTGACCTGCTTGAAGACATTGTCGTTAGTTTCAAACTTAGCCGTGGGCCTGTTTAAAACTTTTTAAAGTTCCGAACAATTCGGCCTTCGGCCTCATAAGTTCGGAACTAAGTCACAGCTGCGAGCTGTCCGCGGTGAGCATTTTCCAATATACCATCTTGAAAAAACGCTGTAAAGATGCTAACCTCAACCAAGATGATTAAACGCCTATTTGACATTACTTTTTCTTTTTTGGGGCTGATTTTTTTATTGCCGGTTTTTATCGTCATCAGTTTTTTGATTAAATTTGATTCAGCTGGCCCAGTCTTTTATCGCGGTATTAGAGTTGGTCAACAAAACCGTCATTTTAAAATTTATAAATTCCGCACTATGATTACTAGTGCCGAAAAAGTCGGCGGGCCTTCAACGGCCAACGATGATCGGCGCGTTACTCATTGTGGCCGCTATTTAAGAAAATATAAGTTCGACGAACTGCCTCAATTGATTAATGTTTTTAAAGGTGAAATGAGTTTTGTTGGGCCACGACCCGAAGTCCCCCAATATGTTGGTCTGCTCGCTAAAAAAGAGCGCACTGCTATTTTAAGCGTCAGGCCGGGCATTACTGATTACGCCTCGCTCTGGAATTCAGATGAGGGGTCGGTTTTAGCGGGCAGTCCTAATCCCGAAAAAACTTATTTAGAAAAAATCCGACCGCGAAAAATTAAATTGCAATTAAAATATGTTAGACATCATTCTTTGCTGATAGATATAAAAATTATTTTAAAAACTTTAAAAACGGTACTTCTGTCATTGCGAGGAAGCCGAACGCAGTGAGGATTCCGTGGCAATCCCGAGTTTTGCGCTACCACAGAATTTGAGATTGCCACGTCGCGCCCTTAAATAAGACTGGAGGGCGCTCCTCGCAATGACATTTTCGTAAAAAACTAAAATAAATGAAAAAGAATATTCTACTCAAAATGTATTGGACAATGATTTTAATCAGACGATTTGAGGAAAAAATCGCCAGTATTTTACGTTCTCCAGAAAAAGACATTAAAACGCCCTGTCATTTGTATATCGGCCAAGAAGCCGTGGCGGTCGGCGTTTGCGCCGCGCTTAAAAAAACTGATTACATTTTTGGCACTCATCGTTCGCACGGCTGTTATTTGGCCAAAGGCGGCAATCTTCGCCAATTAGCCGCGGAAATATACTGCCGAGCTGATGGCTGTTCTGGCGGCAATGGCGGATCTATGCATTTAATCGCGCCCGAAATTGGCTTATTAGGCACTTCAGCCATTGTTGGCGCGTCAATCCCTTTGGCTGTGGGCGCCGCTTTAGCTTGTAAAATAAAGCGCGACCATCGCGTGGCCGTGGCCTTTTTTGGCGATGGCGCCACTAATGAAGGCGGCTTTTATGAATCGTTAAATTTAGCCAGTTTATATAAATTATCAGTTATTTTTGTTTGTGAAAACAATCTTTATTCCACGCATTTACCGATTGAAAAATGTTTAGCCAATACTAATATCAGTCAAATAGCCAAAAGTTTTAAAATGCCAGCCCACAGAATTGATGGCAATGACGCAGTAAAAGTTTATCAGACAGCGCGAGTTGCGGTGAGCCGCGCCAGACGCGGCCAAGGCCCGAGTTTTATTGAGTGTTTAACTTATCGCTGGCTGGGCCATGTTGGCCCCAATGATGATATTGATAAGGGCCTAAGGTCGCAAGCCGAACTTGATTCTTGGCGCGAAAAATGTCCGATAAATAAATTAGAAAAATTATTAGTAGGGAACAAAAATTTTTGTTCCCTACACCAACAAATTGACCAAGCCATAGAAACCGCTTTTAAAATTGCCCGTCAAAGTCCATATCCGGATATAAAGGAATTGACGAAGAAAGTTTTTAAAGAATAAAAATAGGGTATACGCAATGACGCATATACCCGTTAAAAAACGTTCATTCAAATTCAACAACCATGGCGGTGGCTTCGGTCTGGCCACCAATGACATGGCCATTACTACTTCTTGTCTGCTCATTACACCTAACAGTATCCAAGATACCTCGTAATGATCCGTCATTATAACACGACAACATAAGACTAGCAACAAATTTTGTGTCGCCTAAATTAAGACCAGGCAACCCGAAACCATCGGTAAAAAACATTATACGCTCTAATTCCGCAAGAGGCCACGATGCTTGTTGCACACAATTCCAAAAAGATTCTTGGCCGTTTAGCATGGCGTATTGCACGTTTATGTCTTGTCGTCTCATTTCTGCCAAAGGCCCAACAAATTCATCCCAAGCCGCGCCCTTATCACCATTATACCTTGCTAAAATTTGAGAGAACAGCTTATTGGTTTCCTTGTCGTGGACATAAGCGCGATTTTCCATCGTCATGATCATGCCATATTGATATTCTGCGGCGATAAAACAATCTCCCGCTTGCATAATGCTTATCTCATTTTCGCCGATTTCAGCGATAGCCAAACCAGCGCCAGACAATTGTCCGGCATCGTTTAGGTCTAGGACAGCGTGAAACTCTGCTATTTGCTGATTAGCATTAATCAAGATTTCCTTTATGCCGACAGAGACCAACAATGGATTGTAAAATTGACTTCGAATAAAATCAACCACTACCTCACCGTCAGTTTGGCCATCAAAGAGTATCGGTGGATGACTTGGACTATAAGGAGCGCTTAGACCGTCAAGCACCCCATAGAACGGCGCACGTTGAATAATCCCGTCCTCCTTGTAAACCGCCGTCCCTGGGCTGTAAATCGTTTCCACGTATTTAATTCCCATCAGACATTCCTCCTTAAAAGTTATTTATTATTGCCTGAAAACACACCATAAATCACGGTTATAATATAAATCAAAAAATCTCAGTTGTCAATGATTGACCAATATTAAAGTATCGCCTATACTACAAATTACGTTTTGTGGATGACCGCGCGGGTCGTCGCGCCTGCTGGAGATCCTTCGCCTCCGCATCTTCGCTTCGCTATGAGCTACGGCTCAGGATGACGCCATGGCGTCAGATTGCCACCCTTCGTTTCACTCAGGGCAAGCTTCCTCGCAATGATATCACATCATTCATATGCGCCAAATTACTTACGGACAAGCGATTAATGAAGCATTAGAGCAAATGATGGAGAATGACTCCCGAGTTTTTTTAATTGGCCTGGGGGTTAATAGCCCATGGTATGTAGGCGCTACCACCCAAGGATTGGTGGAAAAATTCGGAAAAAAGCGCGTGATTGATACGCCAGTTTCAGAAAATGGGTTCACAGGTGCTGGCGTAGGTGCTGCCTTAGCTGGCATGCGGCCAGTGGTTATTCATCCACGCATGGATTTTATGTATTTGGCCTTGGACCAAATCGCCAATCAAGCGGCTAATTGGCATTATATGTTTGGTGGGAAAATTTGTGTACCCATGGTAATTCGTGGTATTATTAATCGCGGCGGCGAGCAAGCGGCCCAACATTCGCAAGCCCTACAAGCAATTTTCACCCATATTCCTGGACTTAAAGTAGTGATGCCAGCTACGCCCTATGACGCTAAAGGACTTTTAATTTCGGCTATTGAAGATGACAATCCCGTTGTCTATATCGACGATCGCTGGCTTTATGATTTAAAAGAAGACGTGCCTGAAAAAATCTATCGGACACCGATTGGCAAGGCGGCTATTCGCAAAACAGGTAAAGATATCACCGTAGTCGCGACTTCGTATATGGTGCAAGAAGCGCTTAAGGCGGCGAACGATCTTGCAAAAGAAAATATCAGCGTTGAGGTTCTGGACTTACGATCCCTCAAGCCCATAGATACAGAAACAATATTTTTGTCTGTTAAAAAAACTGGCCGATTGGTGGTAGCTGACGCCGCGTGGAAAAGTTATGGCGCGACCGCCGAAATTTCTGCTTTGGTTAGCGAAAATATTTTTTCATATCTTAAAGCGCCAATCGCGCGCGTGGCTTTATCAGACACACCGGCACCGGCAGCTTATAATTTAGAAAAAGTTTATTATCCTAATTACCAAAATATTATTACGGCAATTAAAAACATTATACAACAATAAAATTTGTTTGTCATTCCGGCCGCCGAACCCACACTGAGCACGGTCCAAGTGCCGGAATCCATGTTTTTGTTATTATCCTGAATTCGTTCAGAATCCAATATTAACGACGTAGATGCTGAAACTAGTTCAGCATGGCAAAAACGCACTTAACAAAATTTCACGCCACGCATCATCTGCTAAAAACTAAAAACTACAAACTAAAAACTAATATGATTCCTTTTGTTGATCCAAAATTACATTACAAAAGATTAAGAAAACAAATTTTGAATAAAATAGACGACACGCTCGGTCGTGGCGATTTGATTTTACGCAGTCAGCTGGCGCAATTTGAGAAACACATTGCCAAATTAGTCGGCACAAAATACGCTATTGGCGTTAATAGCGGCTATGACGCTTTGCATATGGCCGTTCAGGCGGCTGGGCTTGGCCCCAACGACGAAGTGATTACTGTAGCGCATACTTTTGTGGCTTCCATCTCAGCCATTGCCAATCACGGCGCCACGCCAATTTTGATTGACGTTGGCCAAGATTATAATATGAATATGGATTTGCTGGAAGCAACCATCACGCCAAAAACCAAAGCCATAATGCCAGTCCATCTTAATGGCCGGATATGCGATATGGATCGTTTAATGGACATTGCTAAAAAACATAATTTAGTTGTTATTGAAGACGCGGCCCAGGCTCTCGGCGCTAAATTTAAAAACAAGATGGCCGGATCATTCGGTTTAGCCGGATGTTTTAGTTTTTATCCATTTAAAATGCTGGGGGCTTGCGGAGACGCTGGCATAGTCACAACTAACGATCCAGAGGTCGCGCGAAAAATTACGCTTTTGCGCTATAACGGCGAGGATCGTGTAGCTCGTAAATTTGTTTATCACGGCTATACAGCCCTATTGGACAATGTTCAAGCGGCCATCTTGGACTTAAAATTAAAATATTTTACCAAATGGATATCGCGCCGCCGTGAAATCGCTAAAATTTATCAAAAAGGACTGGCAAACGTTGGCGATTTACAATTGCCCCATTGGCCAGATAAAAGATATTTTGATGTTTATCAAAACTACGTTATTAGAACAAAAAGACGAGACGTGCTCGTTAAATATTTAGGAAAAAATGGCGTAGAAATAATCATTTCCTGGCCCGAGCCAATTTATCAGCATCAAGTTTTACAGCCCAATAATTATCGCTTATCAGAAACCGAAGCCATTTGCCGCGAAGTGGTTTCTTTACCAATGAACACAGAAATCAGTCAAAATCAAGTCCGGAATATAATTAAATATATCAGGGAATTTTTTAGCAAAAGTAGAGGAACAGAATGAGATGACTACAAAACTCTAAAAACAGTTTTTCGTCATCCGGAATTTATTTCAGGATCCAGTAGATAAATCTTGTTTTATACACTGGATGCTGAAACAAACCGGAGACACTGCGCATTTCATTTGTATTTAATGGCGTAGAGTTCGCGCATGTGTTCAGCATGACAATTTTATAATTGTCTATTTAATCAAATCGACTTTTTAAAATACTCCTTCGTTATTTTGATCCCTTGCTCCAAACTAACTTTTGGCTGCCAGCCCAGAATACGACGAGCTTGACGGCTATCAATAGAACTCCGCTGTAATTCACCCGATCTGGCAGGAGTAAAAACCGACTTAACTTTTGAATCAATTAATTTTAAAATCTGTTTAACCGAAGTTTCTTTACCAGTGCCGATATTAAGCGGCGCTGGTGTTTTTTTAGTGGCGGCCAGCAACAGAGCGTGCACCACATCATCAATATAAACATAGTCCCGCGTTTGTTTGCCCGTGCCAAAAATTGTTGGCGGTTCATTTTTTAAAATTTTACCGATAAAAATAGCGACTACGCCGGCTTCGCCTTGCGGGTCTTGGCGCGGGCCGTAAACATTAGCTAAACGCAAAATACTATGCGGTATTTTTAGAGCAGATAAATATTTTTCTACGGATAATTTTGCCACCGCATACGGACATTCGGAGTTAGTTGGTTCTGTTTCTGGCGTAGGAATTTTTTTGGCAGTGCCATAAATCGTGCCGCCGGATGAAACGAAAATGACTTTGCGCACTGTAAAGCCCCGGGATTCTTCCCCCTTGTTCTGCTCAAGGATAAAATGATTAATATTTTGACGGCAATACTTAAATAAACTTAAGCTACCTAAAATATTAATTTGCGCGTCTTTAGCTGGATCACGTAAAGACACAGCTACGCTTGATTGGGCCGCTAAATGATAAATAATTTCTGGCTTAAAATCTTTAAAAACTAACGACAAATCATCAAGAATATTTAATTGATAAAATTTAGCTTTAGGGTTTAAATTTTCTTTTTTGCCGGACGATAAATCGTCAAGCACGCAAACTTGATGATTTTTTTTAATCAAAGCATCCACAAGATGGGAACCGATAAAACCAGCTCCGCCAGTTACAAGATATCGCATAGAAAGATAAGATAACATAAAGCACAATAATTTTCAAATACTCCCCGCACTTGTCATTCTGAGCGGTAGCGAAGGATCTCGGGATAAATAAACGATTGAGATCCTTCGTCTCTCGCTACGCTTGAAACTCAGGATGACGCGAATCCTCAGAATGACAAAATGAGAAAAACAAAACGCCTCCTCAAAGAGGAAGCGTTTTGCGTTATTTTTTTCTCAGGCCGGCTCAAGGAAACCTGCCTGCTCCTTGCCCCGTTAGTAAGGAACAAAAATCTTTGTTCCCTACATTTTAACGGAGAAAGACAAAATCAGATTAAGACCCTGACATATAGCCGTTGCTACTGGATAGAGTAGAGCTAAGAGCAGAAACCCAGGTAACCGGAGCAGTCACGCCAACCGCGCCATCATACCAACGGAAAGAACCAGCAGAACCAGAATTACCAACAGATACTGCAACAGTCATACTATGAGTTTCGCTAGCCACAAGATCCGCTAACATATTGTCAGTACTACCAGACGCGGTATCTGTTTGTATGTCGTAAGTAACGTCTGAAGAGCCGATTGAAATTAACGAATCAGGAACTAAGATAACTGTCCCTGCAGTAGCTGTGCCGCTGAAATAACCAGTTGCCTTAACAGTACCGCCTGATGTCTGCAAATACCAAGGACAACCACCAGATTCTGCCACTGTTGCGTTCAAGTTACCACCTACAGTCAGAGAAATGGAGTCGTTATAGAGCCGTAGATTATCAACATCAACTGTATCACCAGCTGTTAAAGCAGTGGCTGTGTCAACGGTGAATTTCGTAACACCGTCTTTGCTAGCCGCGACCGTGGTCAAAGTAACTTCAACATACTGCCAGGTATTAACCGCGACAATCGCGGTTGTTGTGCTCGCTGAAGCACCTGCTGTGCTATCATTAAAGTAAAAATTGATAGAATCAGCAGTCTGGCTAGAACGCAACCAGAAACCAAGCTTAGAATAGCTAGACCAATCTTGAGCGGCATCAAAAGTATAAAGCATACCATCAGCAGCACTTGGACCCGCGTTTTGAGTAAAACGAATCGCGTTCGTGCCATAAACAGGCGTACCCGTATTAACTGCTACCGTAGTAGAAGCGCTAACCGCTGTCCAATCACCATCACCAAGAGTAGAACCAGATGGCGAAACCGCATCTGTAATGCTGTCAACAGTGGTACCAGCACGAAGTTGCGCTTGATGAGCAGGATTGGCAGTTAACGTTAGCTTCATCACAGTATCCGTAGAAGAACGTAACTTACCAGAACCGCCAGAACCCGCGCCTAAAGCCGCGGACATAACAGTACGATACACCTTAAAGGTGTTACCCGCGATACTAGCGCCAACAGTTACGGTAACAGCTGCTTGACCACGAGCAGTTATCTCTGTGGTGCCAGCCGCGATGTTAATCACGTGCTGACTGCCAGCAGTTGCCGAACCATAGGCCTTAGTTTTCGCCATTACCTTCATCACTTTGGTCTCGCCAGCTGGGATTGTCCAGTTGCTACCTAAATTGAAGGTGGTTGTACCATTAGTCGCGGTAATAAAGCTTGAGTTTGGACCAACGCCAGTACCCGTATAACCTTCAAGATCAAGAGAAATATCAACCAAGTCGGTCGCGGCCGAAGAAGTATCAGTAACAATAATCTTGCTGACATTAACCGCTTCCGCGCCTGTGCCTTCGGTAAAGTCAAAACGAGCTAATTCATAAGCAGTGCTTGAACCCATAGGCAACATTGAC
>Ga0210017_1000361_pt1 | contig 37473 bp, 41 predicted proteins | sample CryGeyCG2014_020_FD_183966 | JGI IMG/M metagenome (GOLD analysis project Ga0210017, IMG submission 183966) | Groundwater microbial communities from aquifer - Crystal Geyser CG08_land_8/20/14_0.20 (SPAdes) (version 2) | ecosystem: Environmental > Aquatic > Deep subsurface > Groundwater | place... | reverse complement strand
CTCCGTACCCCCCTTTTTCTGCCTTCCATTTTAGCAGTTTCTCTGCCAAATTCGGAGTTCTGCGAGCCCTGTTTTTTGCCTTTAAAAATCACCTTAACTCCCTGTCCAGTTTTTGGGGTAAGCTATACTGACTATAAAGGTCTCCCATCACAACGATTGATAAAAAACAACACACTAATAATCCTTTTATTCCTTTTCTCATTGCTTGGTTTCCTCCATATTTTTTAAGGTTTTATGACCCGCAGGGTGAGACAACAGGGGCAAGTCCTGTTTATTTTTCTGCTGGGACTTGGTCAAAAACATATTTTGATAAAGATACTTATGAGGCGCCTGCAAGTATTCCATCCGACCAATCTGGATTTGACGGTCTTGCAACTGTAATTGTTCGGGCTCGTGATGCCTTTCAAAAAGATTCCAGTTCAACAAACACCGATGGAGAGCTTAATACTGATGGAGATGGTAATATAGACGGGTTGGATACAATGCACGAATTCTCTGTTGATAATCTTTTATTTGCCGCATCAAAGTCATTTTTGCCATCGACAAAATATTGTTACCCATCATTTTCTCCAGTTGCAGGATTTAAGTAGTGTTCTTGAATCTTCCCGTAAGCTGTCGAGCTTTGAATCGTTCCTGTTTCCTCTGTCATGGTTTATCCATTCGCCTCCCGCGAAAGCAATGTTCAACCATCAAGCTGCTTCAATTCTAAACAATTATCCTGTCCTATACACCTTACAGTGATACACCTCTTTTACCTTCAAATTACTCATATTTTCAATAATTACAAAATACCTCTTGCTCACTTGAACAACTTTTCTTAAAAATTAAGTTCCCCTATTTTTTCTTCCAGCAAAACAAAATCCCTTTCTCCTCAGATATATATCCTGAAATCCATGCCGGGAAAAATATTATTTCTTTCTTCACACACTTTCAGAAAATTCTCATCTATATTGCCGGCCTCAAGCATTTGTTCCAGTTCAAGGAAATTTTTCAAATGCGTTTTGGTTCTTTTCTGCGCGTAGGCCACCATCGTTCCCGTCGTCATGATAAAAGCCCAGTCGCTGGATTCGGCCAGAAGTAGCTCCCTCGCCATCTGATTCAACACGCGCTTTCTGATGCCGGATGCGTTCTTATTTTTTTCCGCCTGCGCTATCATCTTCCGCGCCGCGTGATGCAGATGCCTGTATATCCAGTCGTTGGAAGAGTTCAGCCAGACCTCGTTATAGCCCTTGTCGCCCCAGCTCGACGGCGTGGGGCTGAGTATCTGAAGGCTGGGATGTTTTTTCAAATATCCCGAAGGCGTGACGGGCTGTATTAGGGATTGGCCCGCGAGCCTCTTAAAAAGACGGTATATGAACTCCGGCCCCTCAAACCACCAGTGCCCGTAAAGCTCTGCGTCATAGGGTGAGACAATGAGCGGAGTTCTCCCCAGCGCCGAAGACAGATGCTCGCACTGGGCCGTTCTGCAGAAAAGGAAATGGCCGGCGTGCTCGTCGGCGGCCTGCATCGCGGCGGCGGGATTATAGAAATCCTTTTTGTTCAGCGCCACCTTGCCCGTGATACGGTGATATTTGATACCTATGTTCCTTCTCACCCGGTCCTGATGAAGATGCTCTCCTATATAGGATTCCGGCAGGTCATAGCCTATGTCCCTGTAAAATTCCCTGTATCTGCTGTCCCCGGGATAGCCGCACTCGGCGCTCCACACCTGCATGGAAGATTCCACATCCCTGGCGAACACGCCGACGCCCGACGGACAGTAAACAGGGGCGTAAACGGCGTATTTGGGCCGCGGCCGGCCGTAAAGTATGCCGTGGGTGTCGGTGAAGAAATACCTTATGCCGTTGTCAGCGAGAATCTCATCCACGCCGGAGGTGTAGCCGCACTCCGCAAGCCATATACCGCGGGGCGCTCTTCCGAATTTCTCGCGGTAGTCGGCCACAGCCGCCCTCACCTGGGCCTCGCGGTCTTTCTTCTCGCACATAAGCGGGAGAAAACCGTGGGTGGCGTTGCATGTTACTATCTCAAGAACACCTTTGTCCTGAAAATATTTGAAAGCTTTGATCAGATTGCCGCTGTACTTGTTCAGAAACCTTCGGCAGTCACGGAAACGCTGCCTGTACATCTCAACAGCCGGTTTTATGGCCGTCACCTTAAGGGCGCGTTTGGCTTCCTTTTCGCTCAATCTTTCCAGGTTTTGAAGATACCTGGAATATCTCTCCATTAAAAGTTTGTCGGAGAGCATGTTCGCCAGGGGCGGCGTCACCGACATTGTCAGACGGAAATCAAGGCCTTCTTTCTCAAGCCTCTCCATCGCAAGAAGAAGCGGGATGTATGTTTCGGTTACGGCTTCGTAAAACCAGTCTTCCTCAAGAAAATCGGGAAATTCCGGATGACGGACAAAAGGAAGATGCGCGTGAAGAACAATGCAGAGGTAGCCCTTGAGCATTTATTTTTTCTTTACTAATGACGAAGAGCTTCCCGCGACCTTGCCTTTTTTCAGTATTTCAAAAAGTAACCTCGTGTTGGACTGCGCCTGGCGCAGACTGCTTCTGGATTCCTTACCAAGACCGCTGTCTTTTATGATTTCCCTCAGGTCTTCTTTGACTATCATCCAGTCCTCGTCCGATTCATCGGAAATGGAAGAGCTGGGCACATCTATCACATTTGAGGACAGGATACGCGTAAAAACGCCGTTGCTCATATAGCCGATCTCGGCTCTGTATTTCCTTCCCGGGTGCGGCACTTTCACATACCAGTTGTTGATGAGCCCGTCCACATCGCTGTCAAAATAGTACCTGTCACCGGAATCGTCCAGCTCATAGACCCTGAGAACAAGAGGCCCGTAAATCCTGCGGCTTATTTCCCAGTAAGCGAACATGCATGAGGGGTCGCGGGGCATTATAACGAGAGTTTCATCATTGTATCTGGCGGGAATGGCCGGGCCAGTGTCTATAAACACCTCTTTGTGAACGGGCTCTTCCGGCGGCTTTTTGACGGGAGAACCCGGTTTTTTGCCAGAGTTTTTCAAATCCGCAAGGAGCTTTTTTTTCGCGCCTTTTTTGTTTTTTTTATTTATGAGCGCCTTTATCTTTTCTTCCTGAGACTCGGTCAGATTTGATATGGCGTATTTTTTTCTCATGCCGAGTTTTTTCGCCGCCCTGAGGATATCCGCCACGCTCACCTTTAATTTTTCCGCTATGAGATAAACCCTCATTTTGATTTCCTCCCCGGGGCCATCCTCAGATGACCGCCCAAAGCATTATTCCGCACTTTCATTATTTCAGCCGCTATGCACAAAGCTATTTCTTCAGGGCTCTCGCCGCCCAGATCCATTCCAACAGGGGAATAAACCCTGCTGTCAATTTTTACACCAGCTTTAAGCAGTTTTGCAAAAGTCGCCGGCACTTTCACACGACTGCCTATCATGCCTATATAAAAGGCCTTTGTTTTCAGCGCGCCCTCAAGACAGTCCGCGTCGCCCGCGTGTCCATGCGTGGCGATGACCACCGCCGTGTCGCCGCCTAACTTTTTTCCGTCAAAGGCTTTTTTATACGAAGCGGTGAATCTTGCCTTTTTTACACCGCTATTCTTGATATATTCTTCCCTGTTGTCAACTATTTCGCAATCCCATTTCATCACAGCGGCAATCTCAGCAAGCGCCCTGCCTATATGGCCAGCTCCGCATATCAACAGCTTAACCGGAGGCTTGTAAACATCCAGAAAAACTTCGGTCTCACCGCCGCAGAGCATTCCCGTGTTCACGCGGTTTTTTTTACCCGCCGCGCTCAGGTTGAACGAAACGCTTCGGGACGCGCCTTTCTGAAGAGCGAGCGCCGCTTCCGCCTCAACCATTTTTTCAAGCGCGCCGCCGCCGACCGTGCCGCTCGTTGAACCGTCGGAGAAAATCACCATGGAAGCCCCGGGACCGCGCGGCACCGAACCGGCGCTCTTTGTGACCGTCGCTATGACGGCCGGCATGCCGGAGTCGGCAATGGCTTTCATCTTGTCTACATCAATCATTTTTCCCCCCTTTAAAAGCGTCCGCGAGACATTGATAATCCGCGAGCGTGTCGATATCCATTATAACACCTTTATCGGCTGTGTCAAAGTGCAAAATCGCTTCTTTTTCTTTTTCAATGAAAAAATTCAGCCCTCCGCTCAAGTCGTCGGGGCTGTCAAGTATTTCACTAACCAGACGGGCGGGATAGATTGCCGGATGGCCGCGGCGGCCCTTAAAAGAAGGAATGTGTACCCTCTCCGGAGATCTTTCCCATTGCCGGATGAGGGCTTCGTAAGTGCTTTTTTTCACCGCCGGGCAGTCCACAGGATTGATCATAAAAGCCTTTCCGGGAGACAAGCTTGACAGACCCTTCTTCAGCGACGAAAACATCCCCTTCTCAAAACCGGCGTTATAAACGATTTCAGCTTCAGGCATATTGACGCGCCTGACAATCTCGTCTTTATCCGCGCCGAGAACGACGATAACTTTGCCGGAAAAATCCGAGACTTTGCCGTAAATTTCTTCTAAAAATGTAACGCCCGGCCTTATTTCCAGAAGGGCCTTGATGCCCCTGCCGGATTCCTTCATCCTTGAAGAAAAACCCGCGGACAGTATAATGGGAACCGGCCGGCGCATTAGCCCCCCAGGATGACAGTTTTGATTTTGCCTTTGAGAAGAGAGGCGAATTTCTCAGCGTCGGCGACGGAGCCCACCACCGAGCCGTAATGCATGGGCACGGCTATTTTGGGCGATATGCTCAGGGCCGCCCCCGCGGCTTCTTCCGCGTTCATTGTGTAGGTGCCCCCGACGGGCAGTAAAGCTATGTCAATGTTTTTTATATCCTTCATCTCGTCTATATGGTCGCTGTCACCCGCGTGATAGACTGTCCTCCCGTCCGGCAGGTTTATAACAAAGCCAAGCCAGCCGTTGCTTTTCGGATGGAAATTCTTGTCGTTGTTATAAGCCCTCACAGCCCTGACGGAAAAGCCCGCCTCATCCAGCCTGTCGCCGGGCCTCATGCTTTTGATATCGCAATCCAGTTTACCCCCGCAGCTTTCAGCCGCCGCGACGATACTGTCTTTCTTGATTATTTTTTTGACATCCTCAGCGGAACAGTGATCAAAATGGGCGTGCGTTATGAGAATAATATCGGCTTTTTTGGCGGAATCCTCAATCATATAAGGGTCAATGTAGAGCACCTTCCCGCCTGATTCTATCCTGAAAGCCGACTGCCCCAGCCAGAAAATCCCGTCTGTGTTCAATTATTCCTCAGTATGCGCGTTAAAATGACAGCGGCGCATTCACGGCGGTATTTCGCTGAGCTGCGGCAATCGTCTATGGGACAGATTTCGCCGGCGGCTATTTGAGAGGCCTTCGCGATGACATTTCCGGAAAGCTTTTTGCCTGTGAGGAACTCTCCGGTCTTGCCGCATCTTATGACGGTGGGCCCGACGGCCCCGAAAGCTATGGAAGCTTCAGTTATGATTCCGCCTCTGATATCCAGAGCCGCGGCGGCCGACACCTTTGAAATGGCGAGGGCTTTTCGCGCGCCGATTTTCATAAAAGAAGAGACTGTTTTTTTCCGGGGTATCAGAATTTCGGTTATCAGCTCGTTTTTTTTGAGAACGGTCCTTTTCGGGCCCGTAAAAAATTGCTCAACAGCGACGGAGCGGCGGTTCGTCTTTATCAGCGCCTTTAAGACATACAGCGCGGGAATGGAATCCCCCGACGGAGAGCCGTTGGCGACATTGCCGCCTATGGTGGCGCGGTTTCTTATCTGGGGCGAGCCCACTTCCTGTGCGGCTTCAGCCAGACACGCGGCGTATTTTTTTATGACCGCCGACTTCGCTATTGAAGCGAAAGTCGTCAGGGCTCCGACGCTTATATTTTTTCCTTTGAGCTTGATTCCGTCCAGCGTTTTGAGCGGGGATATGTCGCAGAGCGTCGCGCAGGCCAGAGCCCCGTCGTTGAGCGCCACATAGATATCGGTGCCGCCGGCGAGAAAAACGCATTCTTCTTTTATCCGGCCGAGAGCGGCGAGGCGGCTGACCTTTATAAATTTTTTCATCTTTTTTTGGCCGCTTTCTTCACGGCGTTTTTTATTTTGGTGTAGCCCGTGCAGCGGCAGAGATTCCCCGAGAGAGCTTTTTTGATATCTTCCTCCGAAGGATTTCTTTTTTTGTCCAGCAGCACCTTGGCCGCCAGCACCATTCCCGGCGTGCAGAAACCGCACTGGACAGCGCCCTCGTCTATAAAAGCCTTCTGTATGGGGTGGATTTTATCTCCGAGGCTCAGGCCCTCTATCGTGGTTATCACGCGGCCTTCCGCCTGCGAGGCCGGAAAAAGGCAGGAATTCACAAGCTCCCCGTCCACGATGACAGAACATGCCCCGCACTCGCCTTTGGAACAGCCTTCCTTCGTCCCCGTGAGGCCAAGCTCGTCCCTTATGATGTCCAGAAGCCTCGCCTCAGGCGCGACGTCCACGCTGACTTTTTTTCCGTTTATTTTAAAACTTATGCGCATTTCACCCTCTCAGGTATCAAAGGAAGGTCATTGAGCCTTTTGCCCGTGGCGTTATAAACGGCGTTGGCTATGGCGGGAGCCGCGCATATCAGAGGCGGCTCGCCGAGGCCCTTGGCGCCGTAAGGCCCTTTCGGGTATTTTTCCTCAACTATTATGGGCACGATGTCCGGAGAATCCATCGCTGTGGGAATTATATATCCCGCGAAATCGGGATTCCTCATACAGCCCCCGTCCACCACGAGATTTTCCGAAAGAGCGTATCCTATTCCCTGGAGGCCCCCGCCCTGTATCTGGCCCTCAACCTGCTGGGGATTGACGGCTTTGCCTATGTCATGGGCGCTTATGAAATTCAGCACTTCCACGAGGCCGGTTTCGGTGTCAACCTCCACCTCCGCTATCATCGTGGACCATGTGTAAACAAAATAAGGGTTCCCCTGTCCGTCTTTTTCTCCGAATGTTGTCCCTTCAACACGGAACCAGCCGGCCTGACTTAAATGCACTCTCTGCGCCCAGCAGCGGGCTATTATATCCGCATAAGCCGCCTTCTTGTTTCCCGCTTTGTAAAAACCATTTTTGGACAAAACCTTGCCTTTTTCGTTAAGTTCCTGGCGGACCACTTTGTCAATGCGCCCGCGTATGGCTTTGCAGGCCTTCATAATGGATGTGCCGCTCATGACGGTTGTGCGCGAGGCCACTGTGGGACCCGAATCCGGCACCCTGGATGTGTCAGTGGGCATCATGTCCACAAGCTCGTAAGGCGCCCCCAGGGTTTCGGCCGCTATCTGCGAAAGCACCGTGCGCGCGCCCTGGCCCATTTCGGTGTTGCCCACGGCGATGAGAACGCTTCCGTCGGGTTCAATCTGCACAAAAGAACCGCTCTTGGCCAGATGCTGCCCCCCTGCGCCCAGACCGACACCGTAAATTGACGACGCCATTCCTATCCCGTATTTTTTCACGCCTTTCTTTGACGACGGTTTTTTCCATTTTCTTGACCAGCCCGCGGATTTTTTCGCCAGAGCCAGTGTTTTGCGCAATCCTATGCTTTCCGTTATCTTCTGGTTTGTGGCCGTCGTGCCGCCTTTTTTAATGGCGTTGATTTCGCGAAGGCGGGCGGGATTCATATTCAGTTTCTCGGCGAGCATGTCGAGCAGCGATTCATTGGCGAAAGCTATCTGAGGCTGGCCGAAACCGCGGTAGGCCCCGCAGGGCACCTTGTTTGTCGCGGCCGCGTAGGTCTCAATGAGCACATTGTCTATCTCGTAGGGCCCGGAAGCGTGCACCGTGCCCCTCCAAAGGACAATGGGGCTGAGCGTCGCGAAGGCGCCGCCGTCCAGGACATATTTCACCTTACAGGACACGATCTTCCCGTTTTTCTTCGCGCCGTATTTTATCCTCGCCCAGCCGGGATGCCTTTTGGACATTGAACGGAAATCCTCTTCCCTGCCGTATATCAGCTTGACAGGGCGCCCCGTCAGGCGCGCGAGCATCGCCGCGTGGCCGCAGACGATTGAGGGCACATCTTCCTTTCCGCCGAAGGCGCCGCCGGTCGTCTGCTGTATTATCGTCACCTTGTTGTATGTCTGGCCCAGAACCTTCGCCACGGCGTCCTGCACATAAAAAGGGCACTGCATGGAGCCGTAAACATCCATTCCTCCGTCGTCGCGGGGCACGGCGATGGCGCCCTGCGTCTCAAGATAGGCGTGCACCTGATAGTTCACGCTAAACACATCCTCTATCTCAATATCGGCTCCGGCTTTTTTGACATCGCCTTTCTTCACCGTGAATTTTTTGAAGATGTTGTCTTTTCCGTATATCTTCGGACTGTTTTTCTTCATCGCCTCAAGCGGGTCAAAAACAGCGGGCAGTTCTCTGTATTTTATTTTGACCATGGCGGCGGCGAGTTTGGCTGTCTCGGGATCTTCCGCGGCCACAAGGCCGACGGCCTGTCCCTGAAATTTCGCCGTGCCTTCCGCGAGGAAAGGATAGTCCTGAAACACCAGCGGAACCCTGTTGTCGCCGGGCACATCCTTGGCGTAATAGATGCCCTGCACGCCGTTCAGTTTTTTAGCCGCGGAATCGTCTATGGACAAAATTTTTATGTGCGGTTTCGGCGCTCGCACCGTCGCGGCGTAGAGCATGGCGGGGAACTTGACATCATTGATAAAGAGAGAGCGCCCCGTCACCTTTGAAAAGGCGTCCTTTCTTATCTCCGACTTGCCCACAGAATTAAGATTGCTCTTTTTCATCGGGTCATTTTAACAATAAATGCTCCCCGCGGTCAAGAAAAATTACTTGGGGGAAAGGTTTTTGTCGGCGAACCGTTTGAGGGCGGCCTTGAAACATTCCATGGGCGCGTAAAGAAGCCCCGCGCCTATCTGTCCTATGCCCGCGTCCTTGTGGGCTATGCCCGTGTTTATGAAAGGCGGCTGCTGTTTCGCGACGATCTTTCTGATATCAAACCCGACAGGCGCGCCCCTGAAATTCAGATAAGGGATCTGGAAATTAGACGACTCCCCCGCGCATATGTCATAGGTCTGTTTGGTGAATTTCATGGCGTCGTCAGGCGTGCCGCCGACGAACTTGACGATAGCCGGAGCGGAGGCCATGGCGTTAGCCCCGATGCCGGCTGTCTCAGAAATCGTGGAATCGCCGAGGTCGGGGTTGGAATCACTCTCATCGTAGCCGGCGAAATAAAGGCCTTTGGGTATTCCCGCCGGAGCCGTGAACCACTCATCGCCAACACCCGCCACGCGGATGCCGAGCTCCGTTCCGTTTCTGGCCATGGCGGAGACGAGGGTTGATTTGTCCAGGCCGGCTATCGTATCGGCGGTCGCTTTGCAGGCGGCCATGGACACATTGAGATAGCTGTGCGGGTTTGACGCTATGAAATCAATGATTTCTTTTATTACATTTTTCGCTATTCCCGTCTTGAGAAAAAGAGGGAGCAGCTCTTTTATGAGAATATCCGTCGCCGCGACATTCCTGTTGTGGCATTCGTCGCCCATCATCAGGGCCTGAGAGGTAATGGCTTTTATGTCTATTCCGTTTTTTGATTCTTTGAGAGCCTCGTTCATAGACGGCGCCAGCACCTCTTCCATCCATTTGAGATGCTTCAGCACATCGGAAGAATTGGCGCCGAACCTCAGCACCTTTCCGAGCCCCTCGTTGAGCGTGCAGTAGGCCTTATTGCCAAACTTTTTATTTTCCACCACATAAACCCACATTGAGGCGGACACCACACCGGCCATGGGCCCCACGGAGGAATGGTGATGGCAGGGAGAAAACTCTATCTCACCCCGGTCAACGAGAACCTTCGCTTCTTTGAGATCCTGGGCCAGACCCTCGTAAACGATGGCGCCCAGCACCGCGCCCATAACGGGGCCGCACATCTTTTCCTTCGTCACGGGAGGCCCCGCGTGGAGGAGCAGATTTTTCTTCATGCCCGGTATCACATCCTTCGCGCGGGCTACGGCGATAAGCACGGGCGTTGATTCGTTGATGCGGCGGATTGCCTCGGCGTTTGCCGCGTCTATCTCATCTTTTATCTGTTCCAGCGAATCCAGAAGAGCCGCCATTTCCGTATCTCCGCCGGCAAAAGGCGTGAATTTCGCGTTTTCCACATCCGCGCCCTGTTTTTTTAGAGCGTCATAAAAGCGAGCCACGCCCAGGTTGATGAGCTTATCGTTCTTAAACATCGTCATTCCTCCATTTTATCGTCTGAGCGGAATTTTTGAGAAACTTCAGCCGCTGGGCGAAAAAGCTCCAGGAGTCCAGCTTTATCGTGCGAAGCAGCATTTTGATTTCTCTTTCATACAGCCTTTTGACCGTGTCTTTTGAGAGTTCCGGCCAAATCTTTTTTTTGGCTTTCTCGTATTCGTCATAATCGGCGTAGGGAAAGGGGTGCCGCAGATTGTAGATTTCAGGCACGCTGTATTCGCTCTTGCTGAGCTGCTGCCAGTACTCCACGATATCCCTGAAATGTTTTCTCCAGTTGAATGCCCTTGCCCCGACATCATAAATGGCGCATCTTTCTATTCGCGAGGCAATGGTCTGCGAGGCCTCAAATTCAGGGCTCAAAAGAGCCTTTGTCCTGATAAGATCGGTGCCGTCTATCGCGAAGGGCAGTTCTCCTTTTTTCTCAACGAGCTCAAAACGGCCCTCTATATAAAAAATATATGCCTTGAAATTCCGGTTCTTTTTCCTGAATTTTTTCTCATAAGCGCCGATGATCTTCTCCGTGTAAGGCGTGCCTATCGTAAAAAAGATGAACCTGTCCAGTTTGACATCCATGTCCAGTATGCAGTCAAAGCCGTTCTGAAGTGTCGTGCCCGTGGCTATGACATCCCCCGCGATGAGCGAAGTCACGCCTTCAAGCGAGAATTTTCTGTACTGGTCGTGCTTGATCTGCCAGTGCTTGCCCTTCTGCACCCTCTGGGATGTCATAAAAGAAGCGTTGACTTTCGTGAAACCGTAGCACTTGTAAAACTGTTCTATGAAGTTGAAATTCAACCCGCCTCTCAGAAAATGCAGCGCGGAATATTTCGCTCCGCCGCCGGCGTCGGCAAAAAATTTCGCGGCGAAGGGGGTTTTCAGAAAATTCTCAAGGCCTTTCCTTAAAAGATAGGTGTATTCAAAACCGTGTATCTCGGGCATGTTAAGAATCTTTCTCGTGGCCGGCGTTGAGATTATGTATCTTTCAATACTTGAGGCGGGGCATATTCTGTACAGCGCGGCGTTGGTGGGGCCGGCAATTTTTTTAAGATAGTCGCTCATTTTGAGAAAAGGATGTCGCGGGCAGCCTCAACCGCCTGCCTGTTCGTGTGGTAAACGAGCGCCCCGGCGTCCTCCAGTTTTTTCCGCTGCGCGTCAAAACCCTGAGGATCCCCCGAAGAACCGGTAATGGGAGTGATAAAAACAAGAGCGGGATTTATTTTTTTCGCCTCCGCTATCGCTTCCGCAAGCTCCCCCGCGGGATCATCGTGACAGCCCCATCCGAGAGTGCAGTCCAGCAGTATGACGCCGGTGTCAGGGTCTTCCGCCTCCTGCACTATCCTCTGTTTCCTCAGCGTGAAATCCATCATCGGATGAGGGTAGCCCCTCGTAAAATCATCTTCTCCCATATCCAGGAGAGAATTTTTAACGCTTTTAAAAACATCCTTCAGCGCGAGGTCCTTGTTTATCGGCGTGTTAGAGAATATCTCAATGTCTTTGAGCAGATAGAGCGCCTCGTAGCAGAGCGTCCCTCCGGCGTAGAGAGCGCGGAGATATTTGTCTTTGAGCTTCGGAAGCGCACGGGACGAGACAGGCAGGGCCGCGTTTTTATCCAGCAGGCGGCAGACCCTGACCGCCGCCTCTTCAAGATTGGAAGCGAATTGTATGTTGCCGAAATCTTTGAGTTCCATTGTAAGAAAATTGATGACATATTTCTTTCTTCCCGATTTGGCTTTTGAAATGAGCTTATCCGCCACATCGGCGTCGGGCGGTTTGGACACTATAATAATGATATCGGTGTTCCTGTCACTTTCCAGCAAATCCATCGCGGCGAGCATGCTCAAGCCGCCGACAGCGCTTTTAATGTCCCTGCCCCCCACTCCTATAACCTGCGACACACCCTGTCCCATTTTGTCTATGGCGCAGGTCAGCTCCTGAATGCCGGAACCTGAGGCGCCCACAATACCTATGTTTCCCGGCTTAATGACATTGGCGAAACCCAGCCCCTTGCCGTTGATAATGCAGGTGCCGCAATCGGGGCCCATGAACAGAAGTTTTTTTTCAAGCGCAAGTTTTTTTAACCGGAGCTCTTCCTCCAGCGGCACATTGTCGCTGAAGACCATCACATTTTTGCCTGCGCCGAGAGCCCTCGCCGCTTCCCTAGCGACATATCTTCCGGGTATGGACATAAGCACCAGGGCCGCATCGCCCGAAAGCGCCGTGTCAAAAGAGCTGTCCTCAGACTTCCCGCTGTCTTTCCCTGAGGCTTTGGCGGACAGGTGTTTCTGAAAAGCCTCAAACATTTTTTCGGCTGTTTCCGCGTTATCCGCGTCAATCGCGAATATGAGATCGGCGCTTACGGCCTTCTTCCCCTCATCGGAAAGAAGATTGAGACTCTCCAGCAGTTCCATGTTCTGGGGTGTCGCCATCACGGCTGAAACATTTTTGTTGGAGAATTCATTCCTCACGCCGTTTGCGGCGGTCATCAGCACGACGGAGTCGTTATAATTATTTTTCAGAATAAAATTTTTCAGCATCAGCTTGCAACCTCCGTATTATTTTTGTCCGCGGCCCGGCGCAGGCACTCGTTTTCCGCCAGGCCTTTTAGGACGCCCAAAGCCGTGGCGGCGCCGGAACTGCCTCCGAAAGAAAGGATTGAAAGATCCCCTTCCTTTATAAAAGCGCTTATCTGATTTGAAAATCTGCCGTTAAGGGCAGCCTTGAGAAAATGCGCGCTCAGGGGCGTCGTCCAGGAAAGATCAAGCTTGAAGGGGATTTCCATTCCTTCCATTTTTTTGGCGGCGATATATCCCACGAGAAAATCATCGCCTGAAGGCGTCAGGCCGCCGCCTATGCCTAAAAGTTTTTTCCAGTTCCTCCCGGCAATCAGAAAATCCAGGATGTTCTTAAAATCATCCCGCGCGAGACGCCATTTATCTTCAGCTTTCGCCGCGGCTTCAAAAGATATTCCGCATTCGGCTGGGAGTTCCAGCGATCTGGCTTCTCCGGAAATCAGTTCCAGCGAAAGCTCATCCAGCTTCTCCAATTCTCCGTACACATCTTCCGCGAATTCTATACCTCCCGGCACGAGCTGATTGGGGCTTTTGAGAAAAGTGATGAAGGCGCCGGCGGGGTTTTTGAAATAACAGGAATTCTCGTATTTTTTGACAGCGCGGAGGTCAATAAGAGATGCCGCGCTTATGTTATCGTCGTAATATAGGGCTTTGGCACGCATAGGACTAATTTATCATTTTCCAAAAAATAATGCAAATTAAAATTTTCCGCTGAGGAGGTCGCCGAGTTTGCGCGCGGCGCGGGTCAGGTATGCCGGCGCGTTTTTAACGGCTTCCGCCGGATCCATTTTAAAAGGCGTGATTTTTATAAAAACCATGTTTTTGTTGTCTTTGATGCCCTCTTCAAGTTTGCCGGCGAACACCACAACTGTTTTCTCGTGTTCCGCGGCCGTTTTCACGACATGGCTGAGGGTTTTGCCCGAAAAGCTCTGGGAGTCAACCCTGCCCTCGCCGCTTATCACCAGATCAGAGGAAGATATTTTTTCTTCCAGTTTCAGATGTTCAGCCAGCATTTCAATGCCCGATTTTATTTCGGCGTCAAGAAAAGCCGCCATGCCGGCACCCGCGCCGCCTGCCGCTCCTCCGCCGCTCATACAGCTGACATCTTTTCCCATGGCGGTTTTTATAATTCCTGCATAATGAGAAAGAGCTCCTTCAAGAATCTTCACTTCACCCGGAGTCGCGCCTTTCTGGGGCGCGAACACGGCCGCGGCCCCGCGCGGCCCGATAAGAGGATTCGTCACATCGGCCAGCGCCGTAAATTTAACGCCTTTTATTTTTTTCAACAAATGGGATATGTCTATCTTGTCCAGGCGCTTCAATGCCTCGCCGCCGTCGGCGATGTGATTGCCGTGTTTATCCAGGAACCGCGCGCCCATGGCCGCGAGCATCCCCGCGCCGCCGTCAACCGTGGCCGAATCGCCCAGGCCGACAAATATTTCCGCGCATCCGCGGGAAATAGCGTCATTGATGAGTGCACCTGTACCGCGGCTGCTTGCGCGCAGGGGATTCATGTCTTTTTTTTCCAACAGCGACAGGCCGCTTGCCGAGGCCAGATCTATAAACGCACTTTTGTCCGGGGGATGCCCGCCGGGCAAAGCCGCGATAAAATAAGAGGCCTTCAGCTTTTTACCGGAGGGGTCCGTGACCGTTTTCATCACTTCCCCGCCGCCGAGGGACTTCCCGATTATACGGGCGGTGCCGGAGCCGCCGTCGGCGAGAGGCAAAAGACTGATGTCAGCAAGGAGGGTGGACCTTTCCAGGCCATCCCTTATGCATGAGGCGGCCTCTTCAGCGGAGAGAGAGCCCTTGAAACTGTCGGGACACACGAGGATGCGCAGCTTGTTTTTTTTGGCGCGCAAAGCCTCGGCGCGTTTAATTTCCTGATTTGTCTTTTGCTCCATAATTTTATTATACTAAAAAAATGCATAAACCGAACATACCGAAACCGCTAAAAAAAATATGGCGTTTTTTCAGGCCCTTTGTCAGGCAAAGCCTGTTTCCCTTTCTGGGGCTCGTCTATTCGCTCATCTGCTGGGCTTTGATGAAAACCGTGAGGATGAAAGTGTCAGGCGCCGGGAATCAGAAAAAAGTGGAGGCGGCCGGAAAAAAATATATTTACGGTTTCTGGGACGGCAGGCAATTAATGCTCTTCCCCTTCGCCGTGGGAAAAAACCTTGTAATACTCGCCTCAACCTCAGACGCGGGAGAGGTGCTGACGGTTATCCACCGTTTCTTCACCCTGAAGGTCGTGCGGGGCTCTTCAAGCTCCGATGGCGTGCGGGCGTTAAAAGCCATGATACGGGCGCTCCGCTCGGGATGCAACGGCGCTCTCGCCGTGGACGGGCCTCAGGGGCCGCCTGAGATAGCGAAAGCCGGCATAATACAGATGGCGAAAATGTCGGGGGCGGTAATACTTCCCCTCTCGGCGGGGGTGAGAAAAAAGTTTTTTATTGATTCCTACTGGAACAGGGTGCAGATTCCCATGCCTTTTACCAGCGGACGCTATGTCATAGGCAAAGCCATAGAGGTGCCGCCAACGGCGAATAGACAGGATATGGATAAAATGTTAGCATTGTTTCAGTTGGAGTTGGATAGAGTGACAAAGGAAAGCGATGAATTTTTTCCAATATTATAAGAACCCCGTTATCAGGGAGCGGATCGCCGAATACTGCGGCGGCTCGCCGGACAACCCCGACTCTTTTACAGCGCAGTACCTTGTCGGTTACGGCCTTGAACTCCTGCGGGAAAAACACATTGAATTCATGTCGGCGCCGAGGGAATATTTTAATTATCTGCTGGAAAAGAGCCTTGACATCTACAGGTCGGTCTGGGACATAGAATTCACGCTTGGCGTTCTTGACATTGAATACTTCAACATAGATGACCCCGGCGCAATCTACAAAAACCCCGAAGAGATATTCTCTCTGATAGAACCGGCCTATGCGAAAATCAGGGAGGTTTTCGCGCGCTTCGGCCTTGAGCCGCTGACGATAATGACCGGACAGGGCTATCACTTTTCATTCAAAATATCGCGTTTTTCGGCGGCGGACAAGAAACTTGAGGGAATCGGTTTTGTCGCAGAAAAACTTAAAAAACGTTATCAGATGATCAAAGGAAGGCGCAAACGGGCAGTTTCAATAAGACACGGGAAAGCTTTTGAGGGCATGGGAAAAGTGCTTGAATACGCCGTGCACACCGTGATGGAAGAACTCGCCGGGGAAAATTTCGCCATACCCTGCGTGATAACCGATGTGTCCGTCGGGAAATCATCGCGCGGAAAAAGAGAAGCCCTGTCTTTTGACCTTTCAATGTACGGCGACCCCATTTTCATGCGCGACATACGCTGCCCTTTCAGCACGCATCAGAAAAACAAAATGCAGTGGTACAAAGTCGGCAAGGATGTTGCCGACAACATCGCGCCGCGGCTGGCCCTGCCCAGGAACGACGCGCCCCTTAAGCAAATCCTTGCGATCCGCACCAGCCCCGAAAAAACAATAGAATACGCTCAAACCGCCGGCTGCGCGATACCGGATTTCTCAAAAGAGTTTCTGAACCTGCTGAGTTCATACGAGGCCTCGCACCTAAGGACTATACACCGTGATTTTGACGAAACCCGCGCCCACACAGAAAAAGAATGGCCTGAGACTTATGATATGCTGGATCCTTTCACACTCCCCGAATGCACGCGGCTGGCCCTGCTGCTTCCCAATGACAACATGCTGAGGCCTACCAATATCCAGAATCTCGTGAGGGTGCTGATGTGCAAGGGCTGGCATCCCAGACACATAGCGGGCCTGGTCACATCCAAATACGAAAGAAAACAATATAACTGGACGGAGAACTGGGAAAAATATGACGCCGCCTCACGGGCTAATTTCTATGTGCGGATCTTTTCCGATCTTCTGCTTACCGGAATTGACGGCGAACTCGACCTCAATTGCGTGTCCGCCGGAGAAATGAATTTCTGTCTGAAGGAATGGTGCGGATGGAATTTGAGTGACTTTAAACTGAAAGGAGAAAACTAATGAAAAGCATCTTTTTGATCTGGGTTTCAATTCTGATGATTGCGGGCTGCGCGAGCGTGAAAGTGGGCCGCATGGACGCCGGAGCGGAGGTGGATTTGTCCGGTTACTGGAACGATACCGATTCGCGTCTGGTGGCCGAAGAAGTCATAAAGGACTGCCTCGGCAGGGGATGGCTTCCGGAATTCAGCTCCAGGGCCGCGAAAAAACCCAGAGTTATAGTCGGGACTGTCAAAAATATGTCAAGCGAGCACATCGCCACAGCGACTTTTGTAAAAGACATGGAGAGAGAGCTCATCAATTCCGGCAAGGTGGTCTTTGTCTCCGGCGGCCGTGAAAGAGAAGAAATACGGCAGGAAAGAGCCGAACAGCAGAAGTTCTCCGAAGATGCCAAAGCATTTTTCAAGGAAAAAGCCGCGGACTTCATGCTTCAGGGCGACATCAACAGCATACTGGACAGCGCCGGAAAACAAACGCTGCGCTATTATCAGATAGAGCTGGAACTCATTGACATGGAGAGCAACGAAAAGGTGTGGATAGGTCAGAAAAAAATCAAAAAGCTCGTCAAGCGTTCCAAATTCGGCCTCTGATCCTTGAAAAACAGACGCAAATTATATCTGACAGCGGCGGCGCTGTTTGTCTTTTACGGTTGCGCCGGAAAGAACTTTTACACTAAGATAAATGCCGACACCGCATCGGGGCGCTACGCGGCGGCGCTGAAAGACATAGAGGCGAACCGCAGGGAATATTATCCTTCCAGAGACAGCCTGCTCTATTTTCTGGACACAGGCATGCTCTCGCACCTCGCCGGTCAATACAAGGAAAGCAACGCGGCCTTTGAAAAAGCCAAGAGGCTCGCCGAAGAGCTCTACACAAAAAGTCTCAGCGCGGAGGGAGCGTCTCTTCTGATAAACGACTCCCAGAAAGCTTATGACGGCGAAGATTATGAGATAGCCATGATTTATCTTCTCAAAGCCCTCAATTACGCCGCCATGGGAGAAGAAAACAGCGCGATGGTGGAAATAAGACAGCTGGATCATTTTTTCAAAACCACCGGCATCAACGGCAGCTCGGCAGGAGAAGACGAGATAAAACCCGGCGCCTTGTATTTTTCAGGCATAGTCCGGGAATCCGCGGGAGACATCAACGGCGCTCTCATAGATTACAAGAACGCCATCGCGGCTTTTGAGAAAAAAAGCGCAGTCCCGCCGAGGGGTCTTATACGGGGCTGTCACGCCGCCTCGCTTAAGATGGGTTTCCGCGATGACGCTGACCGTCTGAAGAAAAAATATGACCTGAAACAAAACGAGATCGAAGACCACGGCGGAGAAGAAATAATCCTCGTGCATATCAACGGCCCGGCGCCTATTAAAACAGGCCGCAGGATAGACATCGCCTTTGGTGAAGGTTGGGCTTACGCTCAAAGCATAAAAACAAGCGGCGACGACCAGAAGCAGTTCGCGGCGGCAAACGCGGCGGCCAGAGGTTTCGCCTCAAAAAAAACTTTCAGCGTGTCCTTCCCCGAATACACCCAGCCGCCCTACAACTGCGCTTATTTAACCGTAGAGACAGAAGGAAAAATTTATGAGACGGAAAAAACTTCTGATATAAGCGCCGCGGCGGTGAAATGCCTGAAGGACCGCATAAACCGTATTCGCGCAAAATCCATAGCGAGAGCGTGGATAAAACATGTGATCGCCAGAGACGCAGAAAAATCAGCCGAAAAAAGCCGCGGCGCTACCACAGGTTTTCTCGTCGGCGCGGGCCTGAGGGCTCTTTCGGCCGCGACAGAACAGGCTGATATCAGATCGTGGCGGACGCTGGGCGCCTCAATCACAATCGGCCGGATTCCGGTTGAAGCCGGCACTCATAATCTGCGGATAAATATGAAAAACAGCGCCGGCGCCGCTCTCGGCGGACAAGTAATCAGCGCTGTGGAAGTGCGGAAGAACAAAAAAACTTTTCTCTCAGTCCGCACCTTCAGTTGAACGCATCAAATAGCGGGAACCTGATAGAGATAGCGGAAGATATTGAAACAAAGTTAAACCGAGAGCGAAAGTTCTTCGGCGACGGCCATAAAAAAATCATCAAGGTCATCGCTGACATTCAAAGACAATCGTTCCGCCCTGATGTTGACAGGCCCTTTGTTCACAAGAGCTATTTTGCCGTATGCGGAATCGGGAATAGCCGCCGCCGGATAAACTTCCAGAGACGAACCCGCTATTATGAAAAGATCACTTTCCGAGGCCATTTTCACAGATTCGCCTATGCGCCTGACGCTTTCGCCGTAAAAAACGATATCGGGTTTTATCACCACCCCGCAGGAACACCTCGGCACTTCGGCGCTCAATATCCTCGGCTCCATCTGAGCGTAACTGTATTCTCTCGCGCAGGACACACAGCGGCTCGTCCAGAAACTGCCGTGAAGTTCGACGACATTGACCGAACCAGCCTTCTGATGCAGAGCGTCTATGTTCTGAGTTATGATTCCCCTGAGCTTCCCCGCCTTCTCTAGCGCCGCAAAAAAAATATGAGTGAAAGTTGGTTTGACAGTTTTCACCTGCGTGATAAAATCTCTCGCAAAATCATAAAAATACCGCGGCTCTTTAAAAAATTCATCAATATCAAAAATCTTTTGCGGGTCGTATTTACCCGAAGCATACAAACCTTTGTCGCCCCTGAAATCGGCGAGTCCCGCGTTCGTGGAACAGCCCGCGCCGCTCAGCGCCACGGCTGAGCGCGCGGCTTTCAGAAGTCCGGCGAGTTCCGCGGCGGCTTGTTTTCTCGTCAGCACAACACTATTTCGCGGCCTGACGGATTTTCTTCACGGATTCCCTGTTCATATCCGCAACAAGTTTTTGTATTTTTTTGATATCCATGCCCGCGGGCAAATTCAAACCAGGCAAAGCTGAAGACATATCCTTCAACAGTTTTTCTATCTCGGCGGGATCAGCGCCTTTCAGGGTTTTTTCCATCTGCGACAGATCGAGCCCCTCCATGTCCTGCCCGCCGGGAATATCGCCCTCCGCCTCAGGCATAGATTGCCGTATGAGTGCTGCCAGAGAGAGCATCTTCCTTAAATCAGCGACCTTCTCCGTTTTCATAAGAAGATTTTTTCGGGACGCGGCCTTATACATCAGAGACTGTCCGAACAGAGCCGGCACAGCGGAACCTGTCAGAGAAATGAACACATCCGCCGACCACATAAGGACAATCGCCAGGAGCGCCGCTTTCAGCAAACCTATCGCTCCGCCTCCGGCCCTGTTGGCAAAACGCAGTGCCGGCTTTTTCACGAAGAGCGACTCCGCGAATCTTCCTATGAGCGCTATTACGAAATAAAGAACGAACCACAGCACAACACGCCCTGCGGACTGGGCCAGCGCATAACCGGCAATGTCCTGTTTAACCGCCGGCAAAAGCATGTCTGTCAGTGGAGCGGAAAAGAAAAAAGCCGCCGCCAAGGCCAGCATGCTGAATATTTCCCTGATGGCGCCTCTGAAAAAGCCCCATACGAAAAAGAGCAGCACTAAGATAACAACTAAAATATCAGCGTTCATCGCTTTAGTATATCAAACCCGCGCCTCAGCGGACAACATCTCCGGGCAATTTCAGAACATTATATTGGCAAAGCCGTGAAAATTAATGTAGAATAAGGAGGCGGTCGTATTGGCAAAAGCTGATTTGAGCCTGCCTATCGGCAGGCAGGGAGGCGATTATGAATCACACTGAAGTCATCACGGTAAAAGACCTGGGGGAGACGCTCGACACACTTTTAAAATTCTGCCTCTCATCGGTGTGCGAGATCCTCTCATGCGACGGGGGTTCCATTATGCTCACGGATGAGGACGGGAAAAACCTCACCGTCGCGGCCGCCGCGGGAAACAACAAACACGACGCCATCGGAAAAAAAGTCGCCGTCGGCGAAAGGGTCAGCGGTAAAGCCGCAAAAACAATGGCCTCCGTCCTCATTAACGGGGAGGTGGATGTCAATTCCGATAAATATTTCCGCGGCATGAAAAAATATGAAAAGATTAATTCCGGCATGAGTGTCCCCTGCATAAAAAAAGGCAAAGCTCTCGGGGTGATAAATGTTAAAAAAACGGAGCGGACGGCAGCTCTCACTCAGGAAAATGTGGAAACAGTGGAGATCATAGCCAGAGAACTCGCCCTCGTCCTCTGAGGCGATGCTGAGTTAGTGTCCGCCGAGGACGGTGTAGCCGCGCCGCCGCAGATCTTCGGCGAGGTCACCCTCCATTTTAACGGCTTCTTTATATGTCATCGGATTGAGATGTTCATACAGCGCGGGCATCAGCGCTATGCCGTATTTGTGCACCCATGAACTTGACTTATGTCCGTTCTTGTGATTTTTGAAACGCTCTGAAACTTTCAGCCCCGTCATTCCCACATAAACGCAGGGCTTCTCAAGATCCCTGCCCCTGTTCAGGTCAAAGACCTTTTCAAATTGCTTGACCTTGTTGTCCAGCCTGACGACATAAACGCTGTAATGTTTTCCGCCCTTAAAGAATTTTTTAAGAAATCTCATGTTTTCAGCGCGCGTAGCGGCTCTTATACACCTTAATGTCCTGAATCCCCTCAAGGCCGTATTCTTCTATCTCTTCGGGCGAAGCGCCGCCCCTGCGGTTCGCCGCGGCCACAAATATGGAGAGAATCTCCTTCAAACCCTCCTCGTTAAAATCGTAAAGCTCGCTCTCGTTTTTGAGCGTCGTGTAGCGTATGGAATAGTCCAGAAAATCCAGAATACCGAATATCTGGGCTATGAGTTTCAGTTTAGCCCTGGACATATTTTTCTTTTTGCTGACAAGCTTATACTCCTTTTCCATTTCCGGGCGGGAGCCGAAAGCTTTTTGTTCCGCCTGTTGCGCGAGCTGGCGTTTTTTCTTCAGGGCCTGCGCGCGCTTTTTCTCCTGCCTCAATGTGTATTCGGCAACGCTTATAGGCACACCGCATTTAATTGTTTCTATTATGTGCTCCTTATCGGATTCGCTGTAACTGCGCATCCCTCTCACTTTCAGTATCTGTTCCCGCAGCGTCCTGTCTCTGATATAAAGGTAGCCCGCGGTGAGCGATGCTATTATAAAAAGCAGTATGAACAGACCCCGTGTGTTTCCCCGTCTGACGGCAACTTTGAATTTTCTTTTAATCCTCAATTACTGCTTGCCCCATAACTTGTCGCCGGAGTTGAGGGGCTTGCCCTCCGCCCGGCACCCTTCATTATAGCCGAGTTTTACAGGAAAGCGCAACCCGCCGCCGGCAGATTGCCTGTAACAATTAGAAATTCAAAGGTTTTTTGCGCGCCCGGTAGGATTCGAACCTACGACCCTCTGCTTAGCATCCCGCATCAGGTTACCCTGACCATCCGCCTAAGGCGGACTTGCTGGCTGGACTATGTCTTCACCGTTTCAGGCCTGCGGCGTATAGTCTCTGAGGATCCCATCTTCAAATCCAGATAGTCAGACGCCCATCTAAGGAATGCATGGAACACATCCTTTAGCGGCAAGATCCGCAATCACTTTCGCCAAACCTATATCGGCTTTGGCTTTAGTGCGGTGCGGCCTTACATCACTCATTACATTCTTCCTATCCTTTTTCTCCAACGGTTTCCTGCAAATAATCCTTGCCATGGGGCAGTGGGACTTCCTTGCATACAGCCGCATCCACTCCATGCGTTTTCTTCCGCATGGAGGCTCCTATTTTTGAAGGCAGATGCTCTATCCAACTGAGCTACGGGCGCATCCAAAAATAATATCTGATTTACAAATATTTCTCGCGCGTAATTTTATTTGTTTTTTACAAACAATGCAATAAGGCGTTTTCCGAACAGCTGCGGCGGGCCTTCTGTTTTGGCGACATCGGAGAGAATGTCCGTTATCTTCTCCATCTGCTTGTAGCCTTCGGTTTTAAAAGCGTTTTCCCTGCCTCTGAAAAATATTGTCACCTTGACCTTGTCACCCATGGCAAAGAATTTTTTGGCCTTCCCCACCTTCACCTCTATGTCGTGATCGTCAGTGTGCGGACGGAAACGGATTTCCTTGAGCGTGGAAACATGTTTCGAGCCTTTGTTTTTTTTCGCTTTCGTATATCTGTATTTGGCATAATCAAGTATCCTGCAGACAGGCACTTCCCTGTCTGAAACCTGCATCAGATCCAGGCCTTTGACCCTGGCCATATTCAGCGCCTTGAAGGTCTCTATCAGGCCCACATTGTTGCCTTTTTCATCAATGAGCTGCACTTTTGCCGCCGCGATCCGCTCGTTGATTGGCGGACCTTTTGTAAATTTTGTCACCTTGTTTTTTCCTCCTGAATTCCATCTTCCAGCATCTTCGCCGCCATCGTGAAATCTTTTTTGTCCGTCACTTTCATATTACAGCTTTCCACAACGACGATCGCAACCGGCACAGCCAGTTTCTCCATCACCGCCGACTCATCCGTAAACGACCGTTTGCCCGAGAGGAGATTTTTTATTCTGCCCCGGGCTTCAGCCCTGAAAGCCTGCGGCGTCTGGGCGGCGAAGAGCTTTGTCCTGTCAAGAGTTTTTTTGACAAAATCTCCTTCCGCCTCTTTCACCGTATCATTTATCTTCTCCGCGGCGATAGCAGCTCCATGCCTGGCTGCCGCTGTCAGGACCGATTTAATGAGAGCGTCTGTTATAAAGGGCCTGGCGGCGTCGTGGACAAGCACTGTCCGTGTACCTTTATCCATAACCTCAAGAGCGTTAAATAGCGAATCCTGCCGCCTCGCCCCCCCCCCGACGATTTTTAATTTCGGGTTTTTAATGCCTATCTTCTTCACTCTGCCCGGCGGGACAGCCAGTATCACAGTGTCTATCTCAGCGCTTTCCAAAAGCGCGTCAAGGCTGTGCCTGTAAAGCTGTTTCCCGGCTATTTTCACAAATTGCTTGGGAGAAGCAAAACCCGCGCGTAACCCGACGCCGGAGGCGAGGAGCACCGCGCAGGAAGGCCTGTAGTCACTCCCTGTCATTATCAAGTTTCGCGAATATCATTCTTCCGGCGTCCGTCTGCAGAAAACTCACCACTATAATCTTTTTTTTCTGCCCTATGAAGCGTCTTGCGTTATCAACGACTATCATTGTGCCGTCGTCAAGATAACCCACGGCCTGGCGCTGCTCTTTTCCCTCCTTGAGCAGAAACACATCCAGCGCCTCTCCGGGGAGCACAACGGGCTTGAGCGATTTGGCAAGAAGATTAACATTCAAAACGCCTATGCCCCGGATCTCGGCGACCTTCGCGAGATTGGTGTCGGATGTCATGAGTTTTGATCTCAGATCCGCGCAGCATTTGAGCAGTTTCTCGTCGGTGGTGGCAAGAGCGGGATAATCTTTTTCATATATCTTCACCCTCACGCCGGAATCTTCCTTCTCCAGAAATGCGATGGTTTGAAGGCCGCGTTTCCCGCGGGTCCTTTTGGAATCGTCCGATGAATCCGCGAGCGTCTGGAGTTCGTTTATTACGAAACGCGGTACCACCGCCATCCGGCTCAGAAACCCCGCTTTTGCTATGTCAACCAACCTGCCGTCAATCAGAATGCAGGAATCCACTGTTGTGCTCTCGGGAAGCAGTCTCTTTGATGTGAAAGAAAGATTCTGATCCAGCAGGTACATCTCTCCTTTTTTTTTCACGGCGATGAGCATTCCCGTGTAGGATGCCGTTAATTTGATCAGGAGCGAATACTGCTCCCAAATGTCTATCGCCTTGTCGCTGAAGGTCACGATCACGATATAATCCATGGCCTTCACCGCGATGAGACCTATGACTATACCCATTCCCGCGGCGATGATGTCATCAAGCGGAACTTGTTCAAGCACCCACTCTATGAAAATCACCAGCACAGCGGCCCCCGTGCCGATAAGGATTCCCTTCGGCCCCTGCGAAACACTAAAATAACCGATAATGGGACCCAGAATAATAATAAAGGTCCTCGCAAACCACATAAACATAATAAACCTCCAATTCACCCGGCGCTGCGCCGGACACGGGCCGTATCAGTTTTTAGCCAGGAGTTCCCCGAGCTGACTGATATGACCGACTTCAATCACTTTTATTTTTTTTCCGCGGTAGAGCGCCCCGCCCGCCGGGAGCACAACACTCTGAAAACCAAGATTTTCCGCTTTTTTTATTCTTTCTTCCAGCCTTGAAACGCCCCTCACCTCACCGCCGAGGCCTATTTCTCCCGTGAAAACCATATCCTTAGGCATGGTCTTTTTCCTGTATGACGATATAACAGCCGCGGCCGCGGCAAGATCGCTGCCGGGCTCGCTGATACGGATACCACCGGCGACATTAAGAAAAACATCGCAGGTGGAGAGTTTTAAACCCAGATATCTCTCAAGAATGGCTATGATGAGATATGCCCTGTTGAGCTCCAGCCCTGTGACCTGACGGCGCGGATACTGAAAAGAAGATGTGTTTATCAGCGCCTGTATTTCGGCGATGAAGGGCGAACTGCCCTGATAAGAACACAGGGCCGCGGAACCGGGCGCGTTACAGCGGCCGGCGAGAAAAAAAGCAGAAGGATCCTCCACTGTTTCAATGCCTCTTCCTGTCATGTGAAAAACAGCCAGCTCATTGGTGTTCCCGAAACGGTTCTTCGTTGAATACAGCAGCCTGTATCCGTGCACAGGGCTTTCCTCAAGATAAAACACTCCGTCAACCATGTGCTCTATTATTTTAGGCCCCTGCAGAATACCCTCTTTTGTTATGTGGCCCGAGAGAATGAAAGCGGTGTTTGTCGTCTTGGCGTATTCCACTACCAGCGATGTTATTTCTTTGATAGCGGAGGGCGAGGCCGCCGAGGCCGCGGAGTTTTTGAATGCCTGCACAGAATCAAGTATGACGAGATCCGGTTTGAGACGCGACGCCTCGTGTATGGCCTCGCTTATATCTCTTGTGGCGAGAAGTTTGACATCGCCGCCTTTGGCCAGCCGCTCGGATCTTATCTTTATCTGCGCGGCTGATTCCTCGCCCGTTATGTAAAGGACTTTTTTGAGCGCGGCGGCCGTCTGAAGCAGAAGTGTGGATTTGCCTATACCCGGAGCGCCGGCCAGAAGAAGCACCGAGCTTTTTACGATACCCCCGCCGAGCACACGGTCTATCTCCCTGTTTCCGGAACTTATCCTCTCTTCCTTCGGGGCGGCAATCGCGGAGATCTTCATAGAAGTCCTGTAATCGGCCCTTGCCGCAGACCCTTTCGTGGACTCATCCGCCACTTCAGAAAATGTGTCCCATTCCCCGCAATAAGGGCATTTGCCCTGACGGCTGGGGGACTGAAAACCGCAATCTTTACAGACGAACATATTTGATGAGCATCATCATTTTGCTCCCGTGGCGGCCAGAGAACCCAGGCCGAACAGATATGGCAGATCCTCGTCGTGATAGAGCAGATTCAGACCCAGTTGAAAATTGGCGCTTTCCATAGCGTCCGAGACACCCGCATTGACATAGAGCCAGTTTGTGAAGCGGATTTTGGCATTGACATCAACCCAGGGCTTGGTTTCACCATCTACCTTCCTGTCAAAACGGTAAGCCCTGGATTCAAAAGACAGTGACTTGAAAGGCTCAACGGAGAGCCCCACACCGCCGGCGGATTTTATCAGGCCGCCGAAAATCGTGACAGGGCCGAAAACTCTGCCCAGATACGCGTCGGCGGATACAATTTTCTCGCCCGTGCTTTCAGACACATCATACGACGACCCGGCTTTCTCCTTTATGTTGGACACGCCGAGATAATAAAACTTGTCCGGCCTCGGAGCTATTTTCACTCCGAGATCGCTGCGATACTTATTGTCCCCCGTGTTATACCGGAGCTGGTAATCCCAATAGGTTTTAAAACCCGTTATCCGGCCGAGAGCTTTCTCGGCGGAATTGGCGGCTTTTTTCAGGCTGGACACGGTTTGCCTCACTTCGCCGGCGACTTCCTCATCCGATATTAGAGCGTCAAAAGCTCCCTCGGAATCATTGAGCTTCGCCATGAGTTTCTCCATGCCCTTAAAAGCGTCGGCGGCGGAATCCACAAGATCCGGAAATTTTTCAAGCGCTTTTTTCAGGTCTTCGCCTTTGCCGTCAAGGCTGTCGGTAAAGTCTCTGATATTCTTAACAGATTTTTTTATATCCCCGACTATGTCTTTTACATCGTTCTCGTCCTTTATCCCCATGTCCATCTTACGCGTGATGCTCCTGATATTGTTCAGAATATCCCTGAGTGTTTTGCCCGCATGGTCCTCACCTTCCTCCGGGTTCAGCGATTCCAGAAGCTCCTCTATGCTGACCGACGAAATACCTTTGATGGTGTCGCCTGATTTTATACGCGGCGCCGAGGGATCTCCGACGCTCAACTGGAGATATTTGGTTCCTATAAAACCGGTGGAAACGACTCTGACGGCGCATCCGTGGCGAACAATATATTTACTGTCTATACGCACCTTGACTTTCGCGCTGCCTTCCTCGGTTATCTCAAAATCAAGAACTTTACCTACCTGCACGCCGGCTATACGCACAGGGGAATCGTCGCTGAGACCGGAAATATCGTTGAACACGATGTTGAAGTGATAACCGGAGCGCAACGGCACTTTCCCGAGCACTATGATAACAAAAGCCGTGAACGCCACACCGGCGCTCACAAACATCCCCACTCTAACGCTATTTTTCATATTATCCCCCGCTCGTCATACTGAATTACCAGCGTTTATAAAATTCTTCAGGCTTTCCAGCTTTGTTTTCTTTATCTCATCAACCGTGCCTATTTCCTTTATCAGGCCGTCGTGAAGAAAGGCTATCCTGTCTGACACCTTAAAGGCCGAGTGCATATCGTGAGTCACCACAACGGCGCTTATCTTCGTCTGCCTGTTCAGAGCCAGTATCAAATCGTTGATTGACTCGGCCAGAAGCGGGTCCAGGCCCGTGGTCGGCTCGTCATATAAAAGATATTTCGGCGAGGTGGCAAGAGCGCGCGCGAGCGCGACGCGTTTTTTCATTCCGCCTGAAAGAGAGGCCACCGCAAACGTTTCGCTGCCCGGCATACTCACCATATCAAGCACCTCGGCCACGCGCTTGCGGATTGCCCTTTCGGACATATCCGTCAGATGCCTCGGGCCGAATGCCACATTCTCATAAACATTCAGACTGTCAAAAAGCGCGGCGCTCTGAAAGAGCATCCCGAATTTTGACTGGACCTTGAGCAATTCATCATCACTGAGCTTTGATATATCCACACCGTCTATGACAATCCTGCCGCTGTCAGGCTTGAATATACCCAGCATGTGTTTGAAGAGAACGGATTTGCCCTGACCGGAACCGCCGATGACCGTCAGCACCTCAGCGTCGTGAATATCCAGATTCAGGCCTTTCAGCACCTCTTTGCCGTTGAAGCTCTTTTTAAGATCGCGTATCTCTATCCCCATCAGCCTATCCCCATGCTTATAAGCAGCGACGACATGAAAAAATCAGTGGTGAGTATCAGCACCATCGCTGTAACAACAGCCCTCGTCGTGGCTTTGCCCACGCCTTCCGCTCCGCCTTCCGTCACCAGGCCGTTATAACTTGAAACCCACGCGATGATCATGGCGAAAACGAGTGTTTTCAGCAAGCCGTGAAAAAGATCCGGCAGGCCCATCTGTGTGATCTCCTCCCAGTATTTTGAGAAAGGAATGCCGAATTTATAAAGACTCACGATAAGGCCGCCGAAGATTCCCGCGCAATTCGCGAAAATAACGAGGAAAGGCAGCGTCACCACAAACGCTATGAAGCGCGGCACGCATATATATTCCACCGGTTCTGTGCCGAGGGTGTAGAGAGCGTCTATCTGTTCGGTCACCTTCATGGTGCCGATCTCGGCCGTCATAGCCGCGCCAGCGCGGCCGGCGACGACTATTGAGGTCAGGACAGGTCCGAGTTCCAGTATCATGGAATATCCCACCGCCAGGCCCACATATATGGGTTCATTGAAAACAGAACGGAAAGTCTCTCCCGTCTGTAGAGCCAGCACCATGCCTGTAAAAAATCCGCAAAGAACCGCCAGAGACACGGAATTCACGCCTATAAACAGCATCTGATCAATTGTGTTCTTCCAATCTATACGCCCGCGGAAAACAGCTTTCACGGTTTTATACAAAAGCGCGGAGGCATCCCCTATCTCTCCCAGCGTCTTTTCAATATATGTCTTCATTGTCCTTTCACATAGACGCGCGGCACGCGTGATGAGATGCCGCAGCATATATCGTAATTGATGGTGCCTGCCAGATCCGCTATTTCGCAAGCCCTGATCTTTTCCCTGCCCTGCTCGCCCATGATAACCGCCTCATCGCCGATTTTAATCGCGGGCAGGTCCGTCACATCCACCATCGTCATATCCATGCACACTCGGCCGGCGACAGGAAAACGGCGGCCTCGAATCAGCACCTCTCCGCCTTTGGAAAGTTCACGCCTCACGCCGTCGGCGTAACCGGCGGGGAGAGTGGCGATAACCGAATCCCTCTTCGCTTTCCAGTCGCCGCCGTAGGACACTCTCGCTCCGCGTTTTATTTTCCTTATGTAAACGATTCTGCTCAAAAAACTCATAACCGGCGACACGCCTCTGTAGGAAGGATAGGGCTTAAGGCCGTAAAGCCCGAGGCCCGGCCTGAAATGGGTGAAGGTGTTGCCGATAAAAGTCTGAGCCGCAGTGTTGGCCGCGTGCAGTATCTTCGGGGAAATACCGGATTCCCTGAGCTTTTTAATCAGCTCCCTGAAATTCCCGGCCTGGCCGAGCGTCAGCTCCCTGTCCGTGTCGGCCGAGGAAAAATGCGTGTATATGCCCTCAATTTCCAAATTTTTCATTTTGGAGAGTTGGACGATATTGTCATAAGCGCCGCCAATGCCGAAACCTATCCTGTTCATTCCGGTGTCCACTTTAACATGCACGGGATACGGGGCGCACGCCTGACACGCGAGTGCCCTGCCCGAATCAAGAGAAGCTATTGTGGGCGTGAGACGGTATTTGATTACTTCTTTGAAATTGTCGAAGGGATAGATACTGCCGCCTATGAGGATAGATCCTTTGATACCGGCCTTTCTCAACTCAATGCCTTCCTCAATGAGAGCCACTGCGAATATTTGCACGCCCTCCGCCTCAAGCGAACGCGACACCTCGACGGCGCCATGACCGTAAGCTCCGGCTTTCACCACCGCTATAACAGATTTTTTCCTGGAAATAGCGCGGTAATTTTTTCTGAGCTTATTAAGATCTACACTGCAATAAGTGGGCCTAATCATACGGCGGGGCTGTCTTCAATCAGCGGCTTTTCCAGTTCCGTGAACAGCGAAAACTTCTGCATGAATTTCAGCTCTATCGTGCCCGTGGAGCCGTTGCGCTGTTTTCCTATTATCACTTCCACAACCGGATTGGGGATGTTCTCGTCGAAATCATCCTGCTTGTGGAGAAAGAGCACAAGGTCCGCGTCCTGTTCAATGGCGCCGGAATCCCGCAGATCCGACAGTCTCGGACGGCTGCCGGCGCCTGTACGCTTTGTTACTTCCCGGGAAAGCTGTGAAAGAGCTATTATGGGTACGCCGAGCTCTTTCGCCATGAGCTTTAAATCCCTTGATATTTTGGATATTTCAAACTGCCTGCCCTGGCGGCTGTATTTGTCATCAGCCGACATCAGTTGGAGATAATCTATGATTATGAGCGCCAACCCTCTTTCAGAGGAGAGTTTAAGGGCGCGGGTTTTCATATCCAGCACCGAGGAAGAAGAAGCGGAATCTATGAAAACCGGATAATTCATGAGCTTGTTGACGGTGCTGTTTATCTTGTCTTCCATCTGGCTGGTTATGCACTGGTCAAGAGTCTCGTATCTCAGGCTGTTGCCTGAGATATGGGCTTCGGCGGCCAGGATACGCCTGAATATCTCGGATGAAGTCATCTCCAGGGAGAAAACGCAAACGGCCTGCGCTTTGCTGTCTTTGTTTTGTTTAACGAGCTGCTCGGCCACATTCATGCATATATTGATTCCGAGCGTCGTCTTGCCCATGCTCGGGCGGGCGGCGATTATTATCAGCTGGCCCGGCGCCATGCCGAAAGTTTTCGCATCCAGCCGTTTGTACCCGAATTTCACTATATTGCTGTGCTGAGTGTCTCCGATGCCGCGTATAAAATCCTTGCCGAGAGCGCTCAGAGTGTCAAAATCCCCGGCGCTGGTCAGATCCGATATCACCTTCATGACGCTCTGCGCGGAACTGTCCATGACTTCCTTGGCGGACCGGGCATCCTTGAAGCACATATTGATTATGTCCGTGCCGGACTGGATGAGTCTCCTGAGCATGTACTTGTCTTTCACTATCCTGGCGTAATCGGCGGCATGCGCCGACACCTCAACGGTTTCAACAAGATATGAAAGATATTCAATACCGCCGATCTTCTCAAGCTCGTGCTTGGCGTCAAGAGCCGACTGGAGTGTTATCAAATCCAGCGGCACGGAATTGGACAGCAGCTCTATCAGCGTATCGTATATCATGGAATGCCTGTCGTCGTAAAACACATCGCCCTTGAATCCTATGATGGCGCTGACGGTGTGGATGATATCCTTGTCCATCAAGAGCGCCCCAAGCACCGCTCTCTCAGCGTCCAGGTCATGCGGAGGTATGTTGAATTCGGCGGACCCCGCCATGTCTTTTAAATCTGTCTTTTTTTTCGCTGCCATTTATTCGGCTGCCGTCACCCAGACCTTTACGGAGGCGCTCACCTCCGGGTGCAGCCTGATTTCCACGTCATATATCCCTATTTCTTTTATGGGCTCTTTTATGATCACCGCTTTTCTGTCAACCTGTATTTTTTTCGCCGCGAGAGCGTCTGTTATCTCGGAAACGCCCAGAGAACCGAAGAGTTTTTTCTCTTCATGCACATTCTTCGCTATATTGAGCTCAATCTTGCCGATAGCCTCGGCCGTTCCCTTCGCCTTCTGGAGGAGTTTGCCCTTTTCAGCGATATAACGCGCTTTCATTTTCTCAACCTGCTGTTCGGAATGCTTCGTCGCTTTCAAAGCAAAACGCCCCGGCAGAAGATAGTTTCTCGCGTAACCGTCGGAAACGGTTTTAATCTCGCCTATATCTCCCAGATTCTCAACATTTTTTGTAAGTATGACCTTCATCATTCCCTCCCTTTTCTCTTAAATTTTATACATCGGCCCATCACGCCCACACCCGCGGCGGCGGGCCATATAAAAACAAACAAAGCCGTCATAACGGCGCTCAGAAAGCGACCGGCGCCCATACGCATCAGAATTGACCATATTATTCCGCAGCCCGACACAAAAAATAAAAAGACGGAAGCCGTCAGAAGATTTTCCGCGACATACGACGCTAAAAAATATTTTTGAGCTATGTTCAAAGCGAGAGCCAGCGACAATAGATAAACCGACACCGGGACGGCTTTTGAGGCCCTTCCGAAGGATGTTCTTTTCCCCGTCATAATGCCTATGAACACAAGGTTCAGAAAATAACCGGCCGCCAGCAGTATCAGCGCCATTGCCGGTACGATTCTGAAAGCTTTTTCCGCGAGCTGCGCCGGCTGATGATCGGCCATCATCTCCGCGTTACCGGCGAGAGAAAACAAAAAGATTTTGCTTATGGTCCTGAATATCTCAGCGCTGTCCAGAAATGAGAACATCCATCCTCCGGCCAGCATTGCCGCAAGAGCGGCGAAAAAACCCGCGAAGAGCGTTCTGAAATAATCCTCCGGCCTCCCCCGCGGGGGCGCCGCGATACAAGCGCATGCGGCGGCGGCGAACACCGCAATGCCCGCGAAATTTGCCGTCGCCGCCACGACAGCTATTGCGAGTGTGAGAAGCAGAAAAAAATCAGCTCTCCTGCCGGATGATTTCAGCATTCCCAGAGGCACCGCGGCCGGAAAATAAAAAACGCTCATGAGACCCCCCGCCGCAAGCAGCGCCAGTGACACAAAAGCCGCCGGCAGTCTGTGTCCCGCCCTTCGGGGGGAAACTGTCCCCATATCAGACCGTGTAAGGCAGCAGAGCTATTTGACGGGCTCTCTTGATCGCCGTGGTCAGCTCTCTCTGATGGCGCGCGCAGGTACCGGTGATGACCGAGGGCAGTATGCGCGCGCTGTCACCCACAAAATTCTGCAGGACACGCACATTTTTGTAATCTATCGCTATGCGCGTTTTACAGAATCTGCACTTCCTCTTAGGCCTCACTGTTTTTGAAAATCTTTTCTTAAATGCCTTCTTTTCCATTTTTTATCTCCTTATTTGCCCCAGACCTCGACATTTTGACATTCTATCTTTTTTGGCAGTTTTCGGTTTTTCATCATTTTTCTTTTCCATAGCGGTCGCATTGCCATGCAACTTTGTAGCGACTTTGTAGCGGTCGCATTGCCATGCGACTTACGCTCGCCGCTACATTGACAGACCAAGTAGCCGCGTACCCCCGGCGAGACGGGGTATTTCCCCTCCATTAGGCCTCCCGCTTTCCCTTTTTCACGATATGCTTCAATTTCAATACAGCAAGGTTGACTTCAACGGAAGTTTCACTGCCGATGGTTTCCAGACCTTCATCAAGAATTTCAGCCGCCAGAACGCCGCTTTCGCGCATCAGCGGCTTTTGCGCGTCCTTATCCTTCGTTACGGCGAGCTCTTTTATGTTTCTTGTCAGTTTTCTGAGTTTCGCAAATGTTTCTATAATGGCGAGCGTTGTTTGCACAGCTTTTGGACTTTTCAGAATCGTGGCAAGCATATAAAGACCTTTCTCCGTAAAGGCTTTGGGTAGATATGGCGAGTATTTAAGGTCTTCAAGGTGGTGAAAATTTTTCACCACCTCTGATTTCTCACCAGCAGTCAGGGGCGTTATATATCCGGACGGAAACTTGTTCTTATTATTTTTTACAGCCCTGTTTATATCTTTTGTTTCCACACCGTAAAGCTCCGCAACATCGCTATCAAGAATTACTTTTTCTCCCCTAATTTCAATAACTCTGCCGGCAACATCCTCATACTTAACGGGATAATGATTTTTCATACTCCACTCCCTGCACTGCCTGTCCCAAAGGGATTCCTTCGTAACCGGCAGATACTCCCTTTTTTCTTCTATTAAAAAGGCACCTCGTCTTCCGACGGGCCGCCCGGAGGCTCATCCTGTATGTTCACCGAATCAGCATCCGCGGATGATTCGCCGCCGGCGCGTTTGGGACCGCCCGAGAGGAACTGAACGCTCTGCGCCGTCACTTCAAGCTTGAACTTCCTTTCTCCCTGAGGACTTTCCCAACTGCTGCTGACAAGCCTTCCCTCTACGAAAACGGGGCTGCCTTTCTGCAGGTACTGGTCGCAATTCTCGGCCTGCTTTCCCCACACAGAGACCGGCACGAAAGACACCTGTTCTTTGCGCTCTCCCGACTTATCGCGGTACACACTGTTGGACGCGACGGTGAAATGCGTCACAGCCTGGTCTGTTTTCGTGTAGCGTTTCTCGGGATCCTTCGTAAGATTACCCATGATCATCACTTTGTTGAAATTAGCCATTTGTCACCTCCCTATCTTTCTGTCATCCCAATCCGCCACCGTCATCTCGAGTCCGCCTCCCCTTTCTGTCATTTCGAGTCCGCCTGTGGCGGACGAGAAATCTTTCAATCATCAAGCCTCAGTGTCAGGAACTTGAGAACCGGTTCGCTGCGTCTGTAAAACAGCGACAGCTTGTTGGGGATGTCCGACACAAGAGAGGAGAACTTCACATAATAGTAGAAGCCCTCTTTGTTTTTTTTGATCTCGTAAGCAAGGGTTTTCCTGCCCCAGTTCTGTTCCGACAGCACCGCCGTCTTCTTCTCTGAAAGGATCCCCTTCACTTCCTTGAGGATCTCATCCTGCTGCTCCTGACTCGCGTCAGGACGCACAATAAAAATTGTCTCGTAATTCACGAAACCTCCTTTTTGGCCTTAAGTCCGCCGCCGGGCGGAAAAGAAAGCTCTCTACACAAAATGTTTTCAAGTCTTTTTATATAATATCCCTCAAAATAAATCAAGAGCCGTGGGGACGAAGCCGTGGGGACGGTGCTTTACAATAAGACATTTTTTCTTTGCATCTCCCTGTAAGCCGTGGGGACGGTGCTTTACAATAAGACATTTTTTCTTTGCATCTCCCTGAATGAGGATGGTGACAGGAGGATGGTGCCATGGGTTGACCTTCGTGGTGGATAATGGGGACTGTCCCCTTTTTGCAAATTCTCCCATATTCAGGCATGTCGTTCATAACCTGCGCTAAAACGCACCACATCTCCTTCTTTCATAACTGAAAATTTATCCGGCACTTTGTTGTTAATTGTAAACCCTAAAAAACCCGGCGGATATTTTGTTTCTATTTCCGTATAGCAACTCAGAACACTATACAACATAATATCAAAAGGGCATTCTACGCTCAACTTTATTGTCTCACTTTTTTTTCCTGTGATATCCTGAAGCTGTGCATCATAATGCAATTCAACTGATATTCCCTCGCCAAGAAGGTCGCTCAAATAAGGTTCTTCTGTAAAATAATTTTCCATTCCTCACCCACTATTCCCCTTCATCCTTCTGTTCCAACTGTTTAACACTCCGGTCAAAGTCGCTCTCGAATAGGTAATCCTGAACGATACGGTACTTTTCAAATTCGCTCTCGGCATGGGCTTTGGCCAGCTTGATTGCAACTTTGCCGGCGTCCCTCAGAATCTCACGGCCGTCAAATTCCAGAAACATATCCAGCCGTTTGGCCCAATCTTCCATGGTCATGGGTATTTTCCGCCGCGCCCGTTCTTCTGCCAAATCCAGATAAGCGTTGACAATCCGTCCCAACGATTCCAGTTCATCCTTGGCCAGATAATTTTTGGCCACCAATACATCGGTCATCACAATTTTGCCTCCCGGAGCCTTTTCCCATGTGGTCAACCCCATATTGGCTTTTGTGCTGTCGGAACGCCGCATGATTATTTCGGCAGCAGTACTGCCGTGAATGGCAAAATGCAGTTTGTTCTGAACCTTGGCAAAAAACGCCTTGGTGGTCGGCGCATCTTTGTTATAATCGACGCTGGTGGCGTAAATGTCGGTGATTTTCTGGTAAAAGCGCCGCTCGCTGAGGCGAATCTCCCTGATCTCTTCGAGCAGCCGTTCAAAATAATCCTCGCCGAGGAAGGCTCCGTTTTCCATCCGCTTTTTATCCAGCACATAGCCCTTGATGGCAAACTCTCGCAGAACCTGTGTCGCCCACTGACGGAACTGGGTCGCCCGAACCGAATTAATCCGATACCCTACGGAAATAATGGTGTCAAGGTTATAGAAATTGGTGTTGTATTTTTTGCCATCAGCGGCAGTTATCCGGAAATTCCTGATAACTGAATCCTTCTGCAATTCACCACTCTTAAAGATATTTTTCAGATGCTCGTTTACGGTACGCAGGTCCACATCAAAAAGCTGTGCCATCAATTTTTGCGATAACCATATAGTTTCATCTTCATACCGGGCTTCGATGCTCTGTTCACCTGCTTGCCCGGTAAAAATTAGAAACTCAGCCGTACTGTTGCGTATCAACTGTTTTCCTCTGTCTTTATCCTGTTTCACGGCCAGTCTTATGCACCTTACAGCAGCGCACTTCTTCCCAAAATTTACCACGCCTGTCGGCGTACAAAGCGAAATCGCTGTCACTTCGAGACATTTTTTCTTTGCATCTCCCTGAGTTAGTCAATAAGTCAATGAACGTCCCCTTCCTACTTCCTACTTCTAAAATAAATCAAGCACGCGCTCGTTCAGCGCTATGATTACCGGAAGAAACACCAGCGCCACTATGGACATCAGCTTGAGAAGTATGTTGATTGACGGGCCGGATGTGTCTTTACAGGGATCACCCACCGTGTCGCCTATAACCGTGGCCTTATGCACATCTGAGCCCTTGCCGCCGAGGTTGCCCTCTTCAACATATTTCTTGGCGTTGTCCCAGGCGCCTCCGGCGTTGGCGAGGAAAAGCGCCAGCGGCACACCCGTCACCAGAGAACCCGCCAGAAACCCGCCCAGGGCTTCCGTGCCGAGAAAAGCTCCCACGAGAATCGGGACGAGCACGGCGGCTATTCCCGGCGCCCTCATCTGAGCCAGAGCCCCGTCGGTGGTGATGCTCACGCATCTTGCCGGATCCGGAAGGGCCTTCCCTTCCATGAGCCCGGGGATTTCCCTGAACTGCCGGCGCACCTCGTCGACAACGTTGACGGCTGAACGGTTTACGGCCTCGGTCGTGGCCGCCGCGAAAATAAAAGTTATCATGCCGCCCACAAAAAGACCGGCGACGACTTTCGCGTCAAGGATGTTGATGATGGACATACCCGCGGCATCCTTTACCAGCCCCGCTGTCTGGGCGTATGCCGTGAAAAGAGCCAGCGCCGTTAGAGCCGCCGAGCCGATGGCAAAACCCTTGCCTATGGCCGCGGTGGTGTTTCCTACGGCGTCAAGGTTCTCGGCGCGTTTGCGGACCTCAGGCCCCATCTCGGCCATCTCGGCTATACCCGCGGCGTTGTCGGCAATGGGCCCGTAGGCGTCAACCGCCACGGTCATCCCCGTTATAGAGAGCATGCCTATGGCAGAGAGAGCCACCCCGTATATACCG
>Ga0210017_1000359_pt1 | contig 37536 bp, 34 predicted proteins | sample CryGeyCG2014_020_FD_183966 | JGI IMG/M metagenome (GOLD analysis project Ga0210017, IMG submission 183966) | Groundwater microbial communities from aquifer - Crystal Geyser CG08_land_8/20/14_0.20 (SPAdes) (version 2) | ecosystem: Environmental > Aquatic > Deep subsurface > Groundwater | place... | reverse complement strand
ACACGGACGACACAGGCTGGTGGTACAGGGCCACGACCTGGGATAACGACAACTCGTTCGCCGCCTCCTCGACGAACGGCGGCTCCACCTGGACGAGCTCGACCAACCGCGACATAGTCTTCAGGCTGACCGTAGGTACGCCAACATACAGGCCCAGCGGCTACCTCCTGTCCTCTTGGTATGATAGCGGGGACAACACGACGAGCTGGGGCACCATCACCTTCACGGACTCCAAGCCAACCGGCACCACCGACAACGTTTGGGTACAGGTTTCCAACGACAATAGCGGAAGCGTGGTTTGGGACAATAGCAAACCCCCGCTCACAAGCGGGGACAGCCTCAGCCTGACCGGGCGCTATATCCGCTACCGCGTTCGCCTCGACGCCAGCCCGAGCAACGCAGACACGCCAAGCTTTTACGACATCGACATCGCTTGGTCGCAGGCTGGCCCGTCAGTCGGCTCATTGACCCTCCTCACCACCTCCCCGCTCAACGAGAACATGTCGTACGACAGCTCCACTCGGGACAACGCCAACGTCATCTACTCAGCCAACGGCACGAGCTGGACGGCCCGGGGCCTGCAGCCGGTCTACGTGCTTGACGTCGACACAACCGCCGAGGGGACGGTGGACGCTCACGAGGGCAGCCCCTATGACACCGCCGGCTACTACGCGATATACGGCGACTACTACGCCGGCACGCGCTTCACGGTCAGCGGCGAGGTCTCGGGCAAGACGAAGGTCACGCGCGGGGTCTACGTCTACGTGCGCAAGGCGGGCAGCCCGACTAACGCCCTTAACTACACTCTCTATAACATCACCGATGGCACGACGCTTGCTTCAGGCCAGGCCGCGACGGCAGCGCAGGTTGGGACGAGCTGGACATGGATTTACATCCCGATCGAGAACGTCCTCGCGGAGGGCAAGAGCTATCGCCTCTACCTCTCGACCGCGGAGGCAGGCCCGACGAACCGCTACGAGTGGATGGCCCCAGGAAGGACTGTCACATATCTTTCGGGGAGGGACGATCGGGCGACCTTCGATGGAACTAACACCTGCGGCAGTACCTCCTCAACTGCAGGCGCAGGATGGACGGACAACACCTGGCGCGACGCGATTTTCAGGTTTAAGATAGCAGATAACTTCACCTCCGGCTGGTTAGAGTCAAGCGTCTTCGACGCCGGGGAGGACGTTGACTGGACCTCAGCGTCTGCCAGCTCCACCGGGACGAGCGTGGTGCTGAAGGTCCGGGGCGGCAACGACAACAACCCGTACGACGGCGGCTGGAGCGCTTGGACGACCGCCATCTCAAACCTCAGCGACAGCCGCTACATCCAGTACAGGCTTGAGCTTTCTGCCACAGACCCGTCGACAACTCCTGTGGTGCACCTGGTGACCATCGGCTACCAAAGTGTCAGTGGTGCGGCTTCTCCGCCCGCCCCCAGTCTGAATGTTCAAGCTTTCAGCCAGACCAGGCGTGCAGACTTTTTGGCCGGCCGCGAGCCCAAGCTGGCAGGGGAAAACATTGAAGTGATTGGTCCCGGGGACGTGACTCTCAAGGCGGAGAGCTACTGGGGCAACCAGTTCGTCGGCGAGTCAGGGTTCACCCCGGCCTCCCGCATCGACAGCAGGTCCAAGCTATTCTCGATAAGGTTCGTGGCCCAGCGCAACAGCCACCTGCTGAGGACGAGGTTCCTTGCCCAGCTAACGCAAGATGGTGATGTCATAGAGCCAGGCGCCTCTCCAAGCAAATGGGATGACGATAACTGGATTCGCATCAGGCTCGTCAGCGACAGCAATGGAAAGCCCAACTTGGGCAGCGTGCTCTCAACCGGCTACGGCAAGCCGGACAAGGAGTGGAGCTGGGAGTGGTACATGCCTTACCCGCGCATCGGGCAGTACATAAGCGGCGATCATCTCGGGGTCCCAATGCCAGAAAATTATGCCCTCGTCGGCGGCACCACCTACCACCTCGTTCTAGACGCCAACCCCAACACCACAGGCTTCATAAGCAGCGACAACTACTTCATCCCCGTCGCCACCAAGCCGCGGCACCCAGACAACAAGTGGATAAACGGCGCCACTTTCAACACCAACCGCGCCGTGCTGTTTTCTGAAGACAGCGGGGCGAATTGGACGGTTTCCACCGACACGAACAGCATTCTGTACAACCGCGAGCCGGTGTATGTGATGGACTTGGACACGAACGACAACGTCACCACCATCGACAACTGGGAGGGCAACCCCTACTACAAGTCCGGGGATGAGATCTACCAGAACAACTACGCTGGCGAGCGCGTCCATATTGACAACCGCGGCGGCTCGTACACCGGCACAGGCATAACCGCTGGAGCAGTGGAGTTTTTCACCCAGCAGACAGGTGAGCCAGGTGAGCTCCGCGTGGGAATCCAGAACAAGGGGCTTTCCATGGGCGAGTATGTGTATGAGCCCCCGATAGATTCAGCGGGAGGGTTCAACTGGGGCTGGTCAAGGTTCACGTTTGGGGCCCCGGTCTCCCTGTGGGAGAACGAAACATACGATGTTTATGTCGGGTCTCCATCCTCGGACCCGGCCAATTACGTGGCGGTGAACACGATGAAGACCTCTTGGGCGGACAAGGACGGCTGGGTCCTGACCGGGTTCGGGGGGCGGGACAGCATGTACATCTTTTCTCCGGACGGACAAACCTGGGAGACCAAGGATTACCGCGAGGTCCCCTTCCGCTTTATCACGAAGTACAAGGGCTCCGACAACTTCTTGTCTGCCGTGCTGGACGCGGAGCAGGTGGTCGACTGGCAGTACATAGAGTGGGACATGACCCGACCGCCAGCGACCGAGGTCAGGGTCTACGTCAGGGCAGGCAACGACCCAGACCTGAGTGGGAGCTGGAGTGGCCCGTTCACAGGAGGCAGGGGCAGCTTGACCAACATCATGAATTCGCGCTACGTTCAGTACAAGGTGGAGCTACTGCCGAACAGCTCCCGTACGGCCGCCCCGGCGGTCCACGCGGTCCGCATAGGCTACCGCAGCGGGCTTGGCTCGATCCGCCTGCAGACGCGAACGCAGCAGTACCCGCAGCAGGAGTTTGTTTATGAAGGCGGCGCAAGTATCATCGCCCAAGATGACAAGAGCGTCATGTTTGGCCCGCCGAAGGACATGATCGTCGTCAGCAGCCAGGGCATGACGGGCAACAACCTGAAGGTGACCGTAAACTACCGCATGATCAAGCAGCTGGTCAGTGGGGCAACGGGGGCGCGCAGCATCACCTTGGTCAGGGGAGAAAACGTGTATACGGTCGAGAACCGGTACACGGACAAGGTGGAGGTCACCGTCGTTTCCGATTACACGCAGGCGTGGCGCGATTACTTCAATGATGTTCGCAGGGAGCTTCGCAACAGATATCCAGCATACGAGAATATTGCGGAGGTCTCGGTCGACACCGACAATGACGTGGGCGAGGTCAAGCTCACGATTTACGGCAAGCTGGGCCAGGGCGTCTTCACGAAAGACATTTACTATTTCGAAACGGTCACCGAATATGAAATAGTATGAGAGCTCGGGGCGCCTCGATAATCGTGAGCACACAGCGACGTTTCAACCGGTAATCCGATTCGGCGGTGTTCAAATAAGCGCCGGTTGTGGCCCGCATGTTTTGCATTTCGTAGTTGGTAATGAGACTACCAACTAGCAAATTTTTCCGATGACCCCGTTGCCTTAAGATATCGCGTCAGGTTTGCCCACACCGTCGCTTCAATCAATTTTCGTTTGTACGTAATGTCACTACGTACTACAAAAAAGCCCGTGGCCCCGAGCGGCTGGAAAATTTTATTTAAACAGCGCCATCCGATCCAAGCCCAAGTGTTTTAAGCCACCGATACCAAATCCAGTTTGAGGACCATGCGCAAGCTCATCCCGATTCTGTTCGCAGGTTTTCTGTTGTTGGTGTTGGCGCTCCCCGCGGGCACTTGGAAGTGGCGCACCCACGGGGGGGTCTACGGCTCCAGGGGAATTGCTGTGGTGGCCCACGAGAGGCTCAGAAACGATCCAAATCCCACGGTTGCCTCGACCGTCGGCAATTTGAAATTTGAGATAATCCGCCCCGGGTCCAAGGTACCAGACACGTGGAGGCAGGAGCCCTATTTCCTGTACGACCCGCCGCTTGCGCCTAGAGATCATATAATGACATCCTCCAGGGATGCGGGCGTCGGGTGGCTCGAGCTTGCCCAGGCGGCGCGGACAGCTCCTGGGGGGCCATACTGGGACAATGTCTCTTACTACCTCGGGATCGCCTCACACTTCTGGGCCCATGTCACCGAGTACACGGAGCACGACAACGCGCGCACATATTACGAGAATCTTTACCCGCTGGATCCGGACGCGGCGTACCAAGCTTGGGCCGAGAAGTCCAACCACTTGAAGTGGCAGGCAGAGTATTACCGCCCCAAGGACCCAGCGTTGATAGTTCAAGATGGCGGGCCCTACGCGAACCTAGACAGCTTTATAACCGCCGCGCAAGCTCAAATAAACATATTCATTGAGAACACGATGCCTACGGGGAACCCGATGGGCGGATGGCTTGGGGACTGGATTAAGAGCCGCAAGTGCGAGGACAGCTCATACCCCCATCCGGGCGGGGAGCACTACGGTGCCAAGGAGCTGATCGACATGGCGACCGAGCTCGTGTACAGCGGGTGGGTCTACGCGCTCGGCATCCAGAACTCCGTGAGCGCGGACCGAATCACTTGGAGCCGGTGGTGGTCGAGGGAGCACCGGGAGCCGGGCGTCGTGTATATCAGCTTCTAGATCAGCGACCCAGCGAGAACTGGAGTTATAAATATATACCCCTTTGTTCCTAATGAATTGCCGAGATATCGCTTCCAATAGTTCTATATAGGGGGAAATTATTTAAATTAGTTTCCCTATAAATAATACCATGATAAAACGAGAAACTTGGGTAAAAACGATCAAAGACTTTCAAGAATTTGAGCTACCAGAACTAGTAGAAAGAGACGTGAAGGTGGAGACCGACCCCCCGATAAAAAGGGTTGTTTCCATAATCGGACCCAGGCGATCAGGCAAAACTTTTCTGATGTTTCAAACCATGAAAAAACTGTTAGAGAAAAGGGTAGAAAGAGATAGGATACTGTATGTGAACTTCGAGAGCGATTTGCTCGTGGGCACCGAGTTATCAGATCTAAGGGGCATGATTGAAATCTATTACGAGATATATCCTGAAAACAAGGGGAAAAAAGTTTATCTATTCTTGGATGAGATTCAAAACGTTTCAAATTGGGAAAAATTCGTGCGAGCTATCACGGACACCGAAAATGTTCAGGTATTTGTCGGAGGATCTTCTTCCAAGCTTCTGTTAAAAGAAATAGCCACCAGTTTGAGGGGAAGAACTCTGCCCTATCACGTTTATCCCTTTAGTTTCAAAGAATTCTTGAGAGCAAAGGACTTCAAAGTAGAAAAATATCTTTCTTCTTCGCAAAAAGCCAAGCTCCTCAATCTCCTCGAAAAGTACGTGAAAGGGGGCTACCCGGAGGCCGTCCTTTTTGAGAGGGAGAAGGAAAAAATCCTGAAGGAAATATTGGATGTCACGATCTACAGGGATGTTGTGGAAAGGTTTAGGGTGAAAAATGTTAAAGTTTTGAAACTGCTTCTGAAGGGCTTGATGTCTTCCACCTATTTTTCGGTTCACAAGTTTTATAACTACCTCAAATCCTTGGGGATGAAAGTCAGCAAAAACACAATCTACAATTACGTGGATTATTTTTCAGATTCTTTGGTTTTGTACACTTTGAGAAAATACTCGAAATCATACAAAGAGATAGAGCAGACCATTCCAAAAATATACCTTGTCGATAACGGTTTGCTTCTTATCAGCGGGATCGAAGATTCCGGCAGGTACATGGAAAACGTGGTGTTTCTAGAATTAGTTAGAAGAGGTTTTGCTCCAAGCAGCCACAACTTGTTCTATTCCAGCTCAAACAATAAAGAAGTCGATTTTGTTTTAAAAGAGGGAGGAAAAGTTGCGCAACTGATACAAGTTTGCTATGAGGTAGAAGATCCCAACACTAAAGCAAGGGAGTTAAACGCCCTGATAAAAGCCGGCAAGGAGTTGAGATGTGGTGTCGTGCTTGTGATAACTTGGGATCACGAGGGGGTTGAAAAGTACAAGCACAAAAAAATTAAATTTCTACCGTTGTGGAAATGGTTGCTTGAATCATAATCAAGTGGTGGTCGAGGGAGCACAGAAAACCAGGCCTTGTGTATGTCAGCTTCTAGCCGGGCGCCTGCGGAGAGCTATTGCAAACTACTCGGGCGGGGTTATCGGCCGGGGACCCATCGGCATGAGGACAAATTCAAACACGAGTATGGTTATGATGCACATCGCTATCGAAAGTTTCAACCCGGACTTCATGTCGCCACCGCCCATCTGCCCCGCTACGAGGCCGCCAAACAGCCCCTGGAGGAGCAGGACGTGGTAGAAGAGCAACTTGACGGTCGATGGGTTCACCCCAGAAACCGTAGCCCCACCGATCTCAGTCGTCCCCACTGGCAGCGATAGGTAACTGCTGACGATGAAGTACACCGTGACCAGGAATACGGCAAATGTTATGATGATGATGAGCTTGTAGACGAACATAGCCGTGCCCCGCTCTTTTGCGACCGTCTGCCTGACCTCAACATCGTTCAGCGCGATATCGACGACATCGGATACGTTTTCCTCCGCTTCGCTCGCCTTTCGGATAAGCGTTATCGTCCGCGCGGCTACATCCGAAACCGCTACCTTCTGTTCCATTCGGCCGAGAGCCTCGCTGGCGGAGGCCCCCCATTGGGTATCCGCCCGTGCCCGCCTGACCTCGGTGGTCAATGGGCCAAGCTCCGCAGTGGACGTGACAGCTATCGCGCGAGGGAGCGTCAGACCAGATCGGGAAGCGCTCGAGAGCGACTTGAGGAAATCTGGCAAAGCCCGTTCGATTTGAGATTTTTTCTTTGATCTAAACTCGTAGGCGATGATGTAAGGGATAAACGCTATTGAGAATGCGATGAACAAAGTGACGGTTTTGATGGGGGTGAAAAAGAGGTAGATAACGGTGGCGGGGCCGCTGAAAAACAGCACGTAAGATGGCGTCTGTACAAACTCCCTGAATGGGTTTGAAAGGAACCGCTTCACCCTCGCCTGCCAGAGCGCTCCCCTCAATCGTTGGAGCAGCGTGATATCCACTTTGTCGCCCTTTATCAACGGAACTGATTTGTATGGCGGTGGCAGTTTGAGGACGCGTGCCTTTCCCCCGATACGCATCGGGGATGATGTTGAGACCATGAGGGCAAAAGCGATCGAGCCCATCGGGATCCATCCGTAAGCGAGCACTTGCAGGAGTCTGATATCCACGCTTTGCCCGGGCATGAACCCTATGAAGAGAAATATAGCAAGGAAGAGGAGGGGAAGGAACGCGATCAGGATGACGTAGAGTTCCGCCAGTACCTCCAGTGACGCGATGGTTTTCTTGTTTTCCTCCTTCAAAACGTTTTGGAACTCGATGCACTTCGTCGAGAAGTAAGGGGTGGTCTCCCCACCCGTTTCGATGATGGAGGCGAGAACATCGATGAAACCTTTGAATTTTTTAGAAGGGGTCGTGTGAGCGAGATCCCGGAGTGCGGTCAGCGGGTCGTGGCCGAGGTACTCTACATCGCGCCTAAAATTTTGGGCCTCTTTCTGAATTTCACCGACGTCGGGACGGGTGCTCAGCTCACGAAAGATGTCAGTGATGGCAACTCCACTTCGGCTGAGGGCATGCATGAAACCCGTGGTGTGAGGCAGGGCGGCATCTATCTTTCGGCCACGCTCGCTCGCAACCATGGAGGGGTAGGAAAGGATGAGTTGGTAAGTCATGGCGGCAAACATCGCTGAAAAAAGGACGATGAGCATCAGCATGAGCGGGAGCCCGAGTTGAAACACCCGAGCGATAAAAAAGCCGAGCATGGCACTCGGAATGCACGCGAGGACGGCCGAGAGCATAGCCATGGCGGCATAGGCATCGGCAGAGGAGAGCAACCGCGCTTTTCTCAGGTTTTCCTGCAGGGCAGTATATTTTTTCCTCCGCGTGTATCCGCCAAATACGCGAATGGCAAGGCTTGAGAAGCTCATATCATCAGTTTCTCATACTCTGCATGAAAATAAAAGTTTGCTAGGCGCGGACGCCGATCTGCTTCATTACCCCCTCTGGGTCAAAGTGATATTGCCTGATGATTGCCGCGACCTCGGCCATGCGTTTTATTCTGTTATTTACCAGGTATTCGAGAACGGCACGGCGGTAGCGAAGTTCCTTTTCGAGTTGCAGCGCGCTCCAGCCGCGTTCTTGAGCTATCTCCCGCAAAACGTGGGATTCACCAACCTTTTCAAACTCGTCGGTGAGCGGGTTTCGCTCGAAAACGCGGTTTGTGCGGAGCGCCCCGCTGGCCGGATCTATGCCGACGACCTCGATGGTCGATTGGTTGCGGCGCACGCGCTGATCCCTGAAGTAGGTAAGGAGCTGCAGGCAGATGATGTCGAGCGAGGAAAGCATGTGGTGGGGCACGTTGATCGGCTCACCTTCGAGACGATGGACCACTTCCTGCATCGAGCCAGCGTGCATGGTGCTGTAAACGGTATGACCGGTGGCCATTGCCTGAAACATCGTCAGCGCCTCCTTGCCCCTGACCTCACCGACGATGATTACCTCAGGACGCTGACGAAGTGCGCTACGTAGCAACTCGTACATGTCGATCGCGCGCTCGCCTGGGGCCGGTCTGGTGATGCTGGGCAGCCAGTTTTCTTGGTAAAGTGCAAGCTCGCGGGTGTCCTCGATAGAAACGATTTTTGCGTCTGGCCATATGAACATCGAGAAAGCGTTGAGGGAGCACGTTTTCCCGCTTGCCGTGCCTCCCGCGATCAAAATATTCTTCTTGTTTTCAGTCGCAAGCCAGAGGTAAGCTAGCATATCGGCCGAGAACGTGCCATAGAGCATGAGGTCAATTGGCGTGAAGGGTTCTTCAGCATATTTTCTTATAGAGAATGAACTGCCGCGCGTCGTCACCTCGGTGCCAAGCGTAGCCTGTAAACGGTAGCCCTCGGGTAGAGAGGCGTCGACGGTGGGCTTGCCAAGCGAAATCTGCTTGCCAGCACGCTCAACCAAGTGCATGACATAGAGGTCGAGTTCTTCAGCATCTTTGAAGATTAGATTCGTTTTGATGCTTTGGTGCTTTCGGTGGTAGAGGAAGATCGGCACATTCGTACCATCGCAGGAGATGTCCTCGGTGTTTGGGTCTTTGAGCAGGCAGTCGATTTTACCGTAACCGATGAAGTTGCGTTTCAGGTAATAGAGCAGCTTCCGAATGGATTTCTCCGAGAACGTTACCCCGTACTCGGTTAGGAGTTTCATCGTTTTTTCGGCGATGACTCTGTCGCGGTCTTTGACCCTCTCATCATAGGCCAAGCGGTCGAGCAGACGTTCGTGAACCAGCTCGAGGGCAGTTTTTTCGGCAGGGGTCAAGCTGGGCTCAACAAGGTGATAAAGGCGCTCGTTCAGCTCTGGGTTGTAGAGAATGGCCACCCATGCGTAGGGTTTGATTATCCAATAGCGCTCTACCTCTTGGTAGCCCGCGGGCAGCTCAAATGTGCAGTACTCCCCAAATACTTTCGGGGCCTCGATTTTTTCCATGACAACAGCTTTTTCTTGGAGTTCGGTGAGTGCGGCATCTGACTCCAGCAATTTCAGTTCCTCATCTGGTTTTGTTTCAAGAGCAAGTGGAGCTTCGGCAGCTACTTCCCCGGCTGCCAGTTGAGCCTCGACGGACGCGGCGGGCTCAGTTGCGGGAGCTTGGATCGGGGGTTCAGCGCCTTTCTCTTTAGCGGCCAGCTTTTCCTCGAGCTCCTTTAATAGGGCGTCTTCGTCCGCAAAATCAAATGGTTGCGGTTCAGCCGGTTTCTTCTTAATTTCTTCAGGGCTTTCGCTGGGGGCGTTGTCTGTATCCGATGAGTTCTCGGATTTTGGTTTTTCCGATGTTTCAGTCTTTTTTACGGCAGCTTCGCTGGGGTTTGAGCCCCCGTTAGGCAATGGTGCGGGACTCGGTTTTTTCCTTCTAAAGAGCAAACTCGTCCCCTCATTAAGAGGTTTCTTTTATCAGTTAAATAATGTTTGGTCAAGTTTTAGTATCTCAGCCAAACGTTCGAGCTTGCGCACGTATTTAGCTAACTCTCGCCTTTGAACCCGAAGCGATAAGTTGGACGACGCCCGCCGAATGAAAAACGCGCGGCTGGCGAGCGTCATACTGCACACGTGTGTACACCTTAACCAAATCCGATCCAGAAACTCCCGTGGCTGAGCTAAATATGTACTGTGCAGTAGATACTGACCCAAGTTCCGCAATTCACTCGATCTCAACACTCGCCTCATCCGCGTCGACTTTCAATTTATCGCCGGTCTTGATCTTCTGGGGTCTCGCATCGACCTCTACCGCGGCAAGTTCTCCTTCACCCAACTCAGAAATCGCTCTGCGGCCTTCACAGCTTCCTCTGATTCTCCCATAAACATTTCCCTTTGCTCGTACTCCGCCAGTGTCTTGCCACCAACGATACCCCTAAACTGTCGCGCTGCCTTCTCCGTGCCTTCCAGTTCGGCAATTCCCTTTCCCTTTAGGAGGTGCGCGGCATCTTCGTGTCTCTCCCCAGCGTGCCTACGTTGTAGATAAAAGGCCGTCAGTGCATCGAGCGAGCTTATTGCCGCATGTGCCGCACATCCAGCAGCTGCGTTCGCATTACCCTTTGAAAGGGAGTATTTCGCGGCATCCAAAAATTCCTCTGCTTTCCCGATAAAAATCTTGTATGCATCTTTCAAAACAGACTTCGTTCTTATCGTCATCTATTCCCCCCAAGAGGCTTTCCCAACACCAGTTCTCCCCGAGCCATTATCTCTTTTATAACCGGGGCCCCTCGTTTTTCCCTGAACTCCTGAGGCGTTAAGATATATTCGGATAACGCGTTGCCGAATCGCTCCATTATCTTATTCCTTAGCCCCTCCAATTTCTGCCTCGCATTTTCCTTGTTCCAAGTGAGGACGAAAACATCTATATCTGAGGTTGGCTCCTCTTCCCCCCTCGCGACGCTCCCAAAAATAGCAAGGGATATCAGAGCTTTATCCGCGTGAAATGCCCCCTTCAGCAAACGTTTTAACTCCAGCTTTGCCTCCTCGCCGCGAAATAGCGGTTGAAGCTGTTGCACAATGAAATGCCCAGGGTTTAGGGTGTAGACGTTTGCCCTCCCAATGGTTCTCACGCTTACCATACCGTAACTGACATATTTCGGCATCGCTCGGTTAACGGTTTTTTGCCCAACTTTGGAAACCCTTGCCAATTCATTCTCATTGAACTCCTTGGTCGGATATTTGAGCAAGGTGCGTAGTATTTTGATGTCCGACTTTGTGCCCATGATTTCCTCAAGATAATTTGTAAAGCGCATCCCACCACCAGCCAGTCATTTTTGACTAAAATTAGTCATTTTTGACTAATAAGGGTTTCGATACGCTATCGAACGTGCCAAGACTCGGCAAGTGGCACCACACATGTTTCCTTTTCCGTCTTGAGAACGATCAAAGTTCTGCTGCTGCTCACCCCGGAGATGCGGTCTATCTCGTGCAACAGCTCGTTTAGTTTTAGCGTGTCTTCGGTGATGAGTTTCAAAAATAAATCGTGCTCCCCCGCAACTTCATGGATCTCAAGCACCTCCGGGCGCTTGCTTAGCTGAGATATAACCCCCCCGCATGTCCCAGGCGCGGTCGAAACGCCGATGAATGCCTTGAGCTTTTTTCCTATCACCTGTGGATCGACTATCGCGACGAACTTTTTGATGACACCGGCATCCACCAACTTTTTTATCCGCTTATGCACGCCCGACGAGCTTATACCTAGACGTTTCCCGAGCTTCGCGTAGGGTAACTTGGCATCGGCCTGCAGGAGGTCGAGCAGCTTCCAATCGATCGAATCGAGTTCCATTTCTTTCACCCAAAATGCTTAATCAGCCATCAAAATACATGTTTTCGTGGATATTATTTATACTTTTCGTTTTAAAGTAAATAGAATTTCCAAAATGACGTTTTTCGTAAAATTTATATACAAAAATAACCAAATTTAGGCAGGCGATATCATGGCAAAGTCACTCGAGACTCTGGCGGACGAGGCATCCTACGCGTTAGTGCTCGGCATAGGGGGAGGAGGCGACGTTGTTGGAACAATACCAACGGCCCGCTACCTCAATTGGCTTGGGCTGCGCACGCTGGTCGGTGGCCTGACTTGGGAGCGCTACGTAATAGATCCAGAGCCAGGGCCGAGGCGCATGGACGAAATCGTTGAAATCAAAAAGCTCTCGAAGACCGTTGGGCTGGCGAACGCTCGCACGAGGACGGCAAAGGGCATTCGCTTCACAGAATCGGTCGTGGCGGAAGTGCTTGACACAGAGACGATGCTCGTGGACCCTAACTATGGGGTGCAAGGGATGATTTCAGGATTGAACCAAGCGATAGAGAAGCTCGACATCGATTTGTTCGTGGGCATAGATGTGGGTGGTGATGTGCTCGCCGAGGGGACGGAGCAGGGACTGCACAGCATGCTCGCAGACAGCATGACGCTCGCGACAATGGTGAACCTAGATGTGCCGACAGTGCTCGGGGTTTTGGGCTACGGAAGCGATGGTGAGCTTGACGCCGAGCAATTAAACAAGAGCATCGCTCGCATTGCCAGCTATGGTGGTTTCTTGGGGGCGAGGGGGTTGACGCCGGAGGACCTCGGCGTGCTCGACGAGGTGATAAAAAAGACCAAGACCGAGGCGACAGCTCTGGCAGTTGAAGCCGCGCGCGGTAAGCTCGGTGATGTTGAAATACGTGGAGGATACCGCAAGGTGACGCTTACACCGGCATCCGCTGTGACGTTTTTCTTCGACCCCCGGGCAATATTCGAGCGCGTGAGCAAGGTCGCGAAGGAACTCGTGCGAACGAAAAGTTTGGATGAAGCCCAGCAAGTGCTCGAGCGCATGGGGGTGCCGAGCGAACTGACGTACGAGCGGAACTACGAGTGGAAAAAGTACGCCGCCAAGGACAAACTCTACGGGGGAAAAACATGAAGCGCATAGACCTGCACACGCACTCACTCCTGAGCGATGGTGAGCTTGTACCGAGCGAGCTGGCCCGTCGCGCCGAGAAACTCGGACACGCGGCGATTGCGATAACAGATCACGTCGACCTCTCAAACATCGAAATCGTTGTGCCGCAGACTGCAAAAGTTGCAGCCGAGCTCAACCGTTACATGGACATTCGAGTGGTGGCGGGGGCGGAGCTCACCCATGTGCCGGTGCGAACGATAGCGAAGCTGGCGAAACTCGCGCGGAAGCTGGGGGCAGAATTGGTGGTCGCGCATGGCGAGACATTGGTCGAGCCCGTCCACGTTGGCACGAACGACGCCTCGCTGGCCGCTGACATTGACATCCTCGCCCATCCCGGTCTGCTCACCGCGGAGCAGGCGGAACGCGCGCGGGGGGCGGACATCTACCTCGAGCTGAGTTCGAGAAAAGGGCACTGCATCACAAATGGCTGGGTGGCCCGCGTGGCGATGGAAAGAAAAGCGAAGCTCCTGGTGAATACAGACGCGCACAGCCCGAACGAGTTGCTGACTCTTGAGGCCGCGATTGATGTGGCAAGGGGAGCTGGGCTCGATGGGAAGGTGGCTGAGAAGGTGGTGGTGAAAAATCCGAGGGAGCTGCTGAAGCGGCTCTAAAAAATATCGGTGGCAGGTGTCACCGAAATCCTGATCGTGAAGTCAAAAGGGGAGAAAAATGTTGTCGAAACGTGTGGCAAAGTTGCTGGGCGCGCGCGTGAGGTATCCCTTTGCACGCGAGTACGGCGCTGGGTCAGCGGGAGCCATAAACCTCGCTTCGAATGAAAGCCCGCTCGGCCCTTCACCTAAAGTGGTGAGGGCGATCAGGCAGGAGGCGGCGCGCGTGGGTTTGTATCCGGATCCGAAAGCGGAGGAGCTAAAAAGGGAGATTTCTCGTTACGTCGGTGTCGATTCGAGATGCATCGTGCTTGGGAACGGGTCGGACGAACTCATCGATATGATATGCAAGGCCTTCCTCGATCCAGACGACAGAGCCCTCATCCCGCTCCCGACTTTCAGCATGTATGAGATATCGTGCAGGGTAAATGGTGCTGTACCGAAGTTCGTTGAATTGAAAAATTTCGAGTGGCGGGCCAACGAGTTTGTGGCCGCGATAGCAGGGGCAAAGTTGGCGTTCATAGCTAGACCGAACAACCCGACAGGCAACAGCATGGATGCAGCGGGGCTGGAGGCGTTACTGGCCCTGGGTAAGCTAATAGTGGTGGATGAGGCTTACGCGGAGTTCGCGGGATACTCTGTCGCAAAGAAGGCACCGAAGCGCGGTAACATGATTGTCTTGAGAACTTTCTCGAAGGCTTTTGGGCTAGCAGGGTTGCGCATAGGATACGCGATCACAAATCCAAAAATCGCAGAGGCATTAGAAAAAATCCGACCGCCGTTCAACGTCAACAGGCTAGCGCAGGTGGCCGCGATTGCAGCTTTACGGGATAAGCGATACCTCATCAAAGTGATTAAGACGGTGCGGGACGGGCGAGATTACTTGCACAGGGAGCTTTCGAAGCTCGGCGCGCGCGTGCTGCCTTCCGATGCGAATTTTATCATGGTAGATATCACGCCACTCGGAGCCGAGGCGCCGGAACTCTGCGAGTACTTGGCGAGAAAGAAAATACTCGTCCGCGACCTCTCGGGGTTCCGCGGGGCAGGAGCGAGATGGGTCAGAATAACCGTCGGCACCCCTCGGCAGAACGAGGAGCTCATACTCGCGCTCAAAAAATTCAAAGGAGGGAGATAAATGGGCGTGAAACTCGCGCTTCCGAACAAGGGGCGCTTGCAGGAACCGGCGATCCGTCTGCTGGAGGACGCCGGGATAGGGGCGGTGGACAAAGAGGCGAGACAACTTTTTGCGCGAACGAAAGATCCGGAGATAGAGTTGGTCTTCGTCAGGGCCCAGGATATTCCGAGTTTGGTGGTAAAGGGGGCGGCCGACCTCGGCATAACGGGTTACGACCTCGTACGCGAGAGTGGGAGCAACGTTGCCGAACTACTCGACTTGGGCTTCGGGGGTGCCAAGCTGGTGGTCGCTGCACATGAGAAGACAAGCATCAGATCGGCGAAGGACATCAAGGCCGGTGCTAAAGTTGCGACGGAGTTTCCAAACTTGGCTACAAAATATTTCGCCAAGAGAAAGGTCAAGGTTGAGCTTGTGCGGGTCTCTGGCGCGGCGGAAATAACACCATTCGTCGGGGTAGCAGACCTCATAGTCGATTTGACGAGCACCGGTACGACGTTGAAGACGCACGGGTTGCGCATCGTTGACGAGTTGTTCGAAACCTCGGCCAGGTTGATCGCCAACCGCAAGAGCCTGCGCGCAAAGCGGGAGAAGATCGGCGAGATAACCACGGCGTTGAACAGCGTCGTCAGGGCGCGCGGCCGCAAACTTGTGTTGATGAACGTGCCGGAGTCGAAGTTGGCGGCAATCAAGCGAGTGATGCCCGGAATGGCTGGCCCGACGGTTTCGCGGGTGGAGGCGGCAAAGCCGATGCTTGCGGTGCAGGCGGTGGTCGATGCCGACAAAGTCTATGAGGTGGTGCAGAAGGCGAAGAAGGCGGGAGCGCGCGACATACTCGTGATGCCGATCGAGCGCATCCTGCCGTGATGATACACGTGTGTCGGGTGAAAAAATGCAGGTGATTCCGAGCGTGGACATAATGCGAGGGCGCTGCGTGCAGTTGGTGGGCGGCAGGCCTGGCACGGGAAAAAAGTACGGTGATCCGGTTGATGTAGCGCAGAGATGGGTTGCCGAGGGGGCGAACTACCTGCACATCGTCGACTTGGATGCGGCGATGGGGACCGGCGATAATTTCAAACAGGTGGCCGAAGTGCTCGCGAACGCCCGCGTCAACGCGCAAGTGGGTGGCGGGATAAGGACGATCGAACGGGCATGCGAGTTCCTCGGGATAGGCGCAGATCGCGTGATACTGGGAACTACCGCGGTGAAGAATCCAGAGCTGGTGAAAGAGCTCGTGGAACTAGCTGGTGGCGCGCGCGTAGTGGTGGCGCTCGATGCAAAAGCAGGAAAAGTTGCGATCGAGGGCTGGCGCACCCAGACGGACAAATCGGTGTTCGGTACAGCGAAAGAGTTCGAGAGGATGGGAGTCGGAGCCTTGCTCTTCACCAGCGTTGACGTCGAAGGCAAGATGGCTGGAGTGGCAGTTGATGAGATAAGAAAACTCGTCGGCTCGGTCAGGATTCCAGTATTCGCGTCCGGCGGCGTTGGGTCGCTGGATGACGTGTGCATGGCAAAGGAGGCTGGAGCTGCCGGTTTAATAATTGGGATGGCTCTATATGAGGGCAAATTTACGTTAAAGCAGGCGATGGAGGCCGGTGGCGATGAGAGTCGGTGAAATTAAAAGAAAAACCAAGGAAACTGCAGTTGAGGTCAGAATAAACCTCGATGGCTCGGGCAAGGTCGGAGTTAACACAGGTATAAAATTTCTAGATCACCTGCTGAGCAGCTTCGCGAAGCACGGCTCCTTTGACCTCAAGCTCAAGGCGCGCGGCGACTTGGAGCACCACATCGCTGAGGATTCGATGATAGCGCTGGGCATAGCCATAAACAAAGCCCTGGGCAAAAAGGAGGGTATCAGGCGCATGGGCGACGCATTCGTGCCGATGGAGGATGCATTGGTGCTCGTGGCGGTTGACATAAGTGGTCGCGCTTACGTAGAGGTGGACGCGGAATTTGCGAAGAAGAGGTTGGACGACTTGAGCTCGGACTTGATCGAGCACCTGCTCCAAACTCTCGCTGCGAACGCAAAGCTGAACTTGCACGTTCAGGTTCTGCGTGGGCGGAATGACCACCACAAGGCGGAGGCGATCTTCAAGGCGCTCGGCATGGCGATGTCGGAAGCTGTGAGCAAGCGCCGGGTGAAGGGAGTGCCGAGCACAAAAGGAGTGATATAACGGCTGTCAAACCGAGTCCGAAGGTGAGGTTATGGGTGTAATCAACGTTGTCCGCTTGAGCGAATGTTCGCAGAGGCAGCGGGAGCAGTTGATCAAGCGCTCCGAACTCGACGTTGCTTCAGTCATACTCAGAGTTTGTAAAATCATAGCGGATGTTAGGGAACAGGGCGATGCGGCGCTGCTCGACTATACCGAAAGATTCGACGGGGTGAAGTTGAGCAAAGGACAGCTCCGTGTGAGTGCCGAAGAAATCAGTGCGGCTCGCGACGAGGTGGGCGCAGATGTTTCAAAGGCAATCAAGCAGGCGGCGAAGGCGGTGGCAAAATTCCACGAGCAGCAGATGCCAAGTGAATGGTTGAAGGAGCTGCAACCGGGCATCAAGGCGGGACAGCTCGTGCGGCCGTTGGCGAGGGTTGGCGCATATGTGCCAGGTGGTCTCGCTAGATATCCATCGAGCGCCCTCATGAGTGTTATCCCAGCACGTGTCGCGGGTGTGAAAGAGATAATCATGTGTACCCCACCTAGACGCGATGGTAAAATCGATCCAGCAACTCTCGTCGCCGCAGACATTGCTGGGGCGAGCGCGGTCTTCAAAGTTGGGGGTGCCCAAGCGATAGCCGCGATGGCGTATGGCACAGAAACAATTCCTAAAGTGGACAAGGTAGTGGGGCCGGGCAACGTCTACGTAGTGGCGGCTAAGCAGATAGTATCCCCTGATGTCGGCGTCGATTTTGCGGCTGGCCCTAGCGAGGTGCTGATCATAGCAGATGGCTCAGCTGATCCTGAATGCGTTGCCACGGATCTGGTAGCCCAAGCTGAGCACGACCCATCCGCCGCCGCCGTCTTGGTGACAACGAGCGAAAAAATGGCAGAGGAAGTTTGCGGTTTTGTGAATCAGATGTTGGAGGAGAGCCCACGAAAGGATATTGCGCTCAGGTCTCTGGAGAGATATGGGCGTGCCCTTGTAGCGCGCGATTTAGCCGAGGCCATAAAATTTGCAAACGAGTACGCACCAGAACACCTGCAGTTGATGGTGAAGCAACCTGAGCAGGTTCTGAAGCAAATCACGAACGCCGGGGCAGTGTTTATCGGGCCCTATGCGCCGGTTGCGGTTGGGGACTTTGCAGTTGGGCCGAACCACATCTTACCAACGGGCGGAGTTGCGAGGTGGAGATCAGGCTTGTCGGTTCTCGACTTCCTGCGGTTGCCGACCGTGCAGTCCTTGACTGAAAGTGGTTTCAGGCGCATCGCTGGGGTGGTTGAGAAGATGGCGGAGGTGGAAGGCTTGCCCGGGCACGCTCAGAGCATACGCAAAAGATTGAGGAGGCGATAGGATGGGGGCCGAAATTTTAGACGAAGTTTTTGCCGTGATCGAAAACCGCAGGGACAATCCAAAAAAGGAGTCGTACGTCTCGGGGCTCCTTGCAAAAGGCGAGGGGGCTGTCTTCGGGAAGGTGGAAGAAGAGGCAGATGAACTCGTGGAGGCCTGCAAAGGCAGCGATAGAAAGGCGATCGTGCACGAGGCAGCGGACTTGATATTCCACACAATGGTTTTGCTCGCGGCGAAAGGGGTGAAACTTGAAGAAGTCATGGCCGAGCTAAAGCGGAGGCGCAGGTGAATGAGATTATCGCTGAAGGAGGCGCAGGAAATAACAAAGGCGTTGAAGTTCAGAGATGGTCTCGTGGTCGCCGTGACGAGGGATTCGCGCACCAAGGACGTGCTGATGGTGGCAAGCATGAATAGGCAGGCAGTCCTCAAGACATTGACTACCGGCATGATGCATTACTGGAGCGTTTCACGGCGCAGACTCTGGCTCAAGGGCGAAGTTTCGAGGCACTACCAGATAGTACAAGATGTACACGTTGATTGCGACGGCGATGCGCTGGTGTTCGACGTCAAGCAGGTCGGAGGCGCTTGTCACGAAGGTTACCGTTCTTGCTTCTATCGCAAGGTCAAACGCGGCGAACTCAAAGAAACACTGAAAAAATCATTCAAGCCAGAGGAAGTTTACCGCAGCAGCCGCGGATAGGGATTGAGCAAAAACTTTTTGAGTGATGGAGCAACGGTTAGTTTGGTGTAAGAATGTCGATACCTGCGGGATATGTCGAGGAAGAAGAGGAAGAAGAGGAGGAGTACTGGCCGCTCAGTATACGTTACGAAGTTATTGAATTCATCCTCCGCCGGTACGGTGCCCTACAGGCGCGAGACATCGCCCGCATATTGGGCTGTAAGACGCACATCGTTCAGAATGTTCTGCGACAGCTCGAGCATCACGGCAGGGCAAAGAGGGCGAAGATAGGCAAGAGCTACGTCTGGTCGCCGAAGGAAGAATTTCACGGCTTCATGTATTACTGATGTCCTACTCGGGGCACTTGCTTCTCACTTTCGCTCCATGATCGAAATCAGAGCGGAAAGTACCCCTTGAGGATATCGGTGAGCCTCATTACCTCTATCGACTCAATGCCACCGTTGCGCTCCATCCGTTTCGCTATCTCGTTGGTCTTGCGCCGGTCGTTCGTTGCGGTCATTGCGATGAGTTCGGCTGATTCAACCGAGATCGCAACGAACCTCACCTCCTCGAGTTTGCCGAACTCTGCCGCCAGCTCCTCGAGCCGGTCGCGGATCAGGTGAGGCATCACCTTGCTTTCAATCTTCAGCTTGATGAGTGCAACGTCTGAGAGACCAAATTCACGAGGATCGACCGCCACGGTGAAGCGTTTGAGTACCCCAAGCTGCTGGAGGCGCTTGACGCGGAAGTGAACGGTGGTGTCGGGAACCTTGAGTTCCTTCGCCAGCTTGAGAAATGACACTCGTCCATCGCGCAGCAATCGCTCGAGGATCGCGAAGTCTATCCGGTCAAGTGGCATATAATCGCGTTTCAGGTGGGTTTTGACGCATATTAAACTTTCTGCGAGGTTCGCAACGACCCCGGGCCGGGTTTATAAAGGGTTTTTCTTACTGTGAAGTTCGCAAAAATTGTTGTGAATATCGCAATCTTTATATCTCTATATATTCATAATTTTAACCGAAGAAGGTTGATGAGGCCGGAGCCCATGAAGGCCGAAGGAAAAATAAAATAAAAAAGGAGGTGGTGGAAAGCGGTCAAAGTCCAATGACCGATGAATGATCGCAGCTGGCGATTGGAGTGAGGGAGTGGAGTGAAAGGGTGGAAAAGGAGGGGGCAAAAATGCGGAAGACACTACTCGCGTCCGCGCTGGCGGCGATGGTGTTTGTTAGCTTGTTCTCCGCGACATTTGTCGCTGCTTTTCCTCTCGGGCCCGCCCAAATACTACCTAACACGTTCATGGCGGCGGCTTCCTCAAACTCCTCCGCCGCTTGGGTCCTTCAAACCATCGATAGCGAAGGTAATGTTGGCCATTTCAGTTCTCTCGCGTTGGATTCAAATGGATACCCGCACATCGGTTACTACGACGAAAACAATGGAAATTTAAAGTACGCAAAGTGGACCGGCACAAGCTGGAGCATTAGAACAGTAGACAATTCCAGAACGGTTGGTACAAATACGTCCATAGCATTAGACGCAAATGGGCGCCCGCATATTAGTTATTTTGATTGGGGAAATCAGGATTTAAAATATGCCAAGTGGACTGGTTCAGGTTGGGAGATCCAGACTGTAGACAGCGCCGGAGCTGTTGGCGAATATACATCTCTCGCTTTGGATGTGAATGGCTATCCGCATATCAGTTACTACGCAGGTGTAGTTCAGTCGTTAAAGTATGCCAAATGGACTGGGATATCTTGGAATATCCAAACTGTAGACGGCAATGGTGTTGGTGGCTGGACATCCCTCGCCTTGGATGCGAACGGTTACCCACACATCAGTTACTTTGATTTCACGAACAAAGACCTGAAGTATGCCAAATGGACTGGGTCGAACTGGAGTATCCAAACAGTAGACAGCATGGGAGATGTCGGTAGGTATTCATCCCTAGCGTTAGACACTCAGAGTAATCCACAAATTAGCTATTACGATGCTTACCCAAATCTTCACCTGAAGTACGCAAAATGGACTGGTACTAATTGGGAAATTCAAACCGTGGACAATAAGGATGGAACTGGCTTACATACATCCATCGCGTTGGATTCAAATGGATACCCGCACATCAGTTACTATGATACAAATTACGGCGACCTAAGATACGCAAAGTGGACAGGCGTCAGTTGGAACGTCGAAGTGGTAGACAGCGAAGGAACTGTTGGCGGTTGGAGTTCCCTTGCCCTAGATTCGGCAGATAATCCAAGAATCAGTTATCACGATACCACCAACGGAGACCTGAAGTATGCAATTGGAGTAAAAGCCCAACCGATTTCTTCATCCAGCCCCACGTTGATCAAACAATGGAACTACCAATTTGGGCACATTTGCTATCGGATGACTTTTGGCCCATCCCCAGCCGTTGCAGATCTCGGCTACGGCGATGAAAACCTCGAGATAGTGACGGGGAACGATGAATGGTACCCACAACCAAACGTTTCAGGCAGATGGTTCGCTTTTGATGTAAACGGAAACGTGTTATGGATACTGGATACGGGTAATGATGAATCCAGATCCTCGGTTGCGATCGCAGATATTGACAATGATGGGGATCTTGAGATTGCCGGTGGAACGACAAGTGGCTGGCAAGTGCAGGTGTTTGATCACCTTGGCAGAATGGTCTGGACATATGATGTTTGGGATTTCGTGCACTCTTCGCCCGCGGTTGCTGATGTTCGCCCGGATAAGCCTGGCCTCGAAGTGATTGCCGGCTCTTATGACAGAAGAGTTTATGCTTTCGATGCATCGGGGGGACTTATCTGGACGCGTCCGACAAATGGTATGATAATATCCTCGCCTGCAGTTGGCGATGTCGATGCAGATGGAAAATTAGAGGTAATCGTAGCATCGAGCAATGTCGAGTGGTATGATAAGTGGAGTTACGAGTATTCTTACGACCCCAAACTTTACTGTCTCGATGGCGCAACCGGAGCAATTAAGTGGATATACACGTTCAGCGGTGCTTGCGGCGTTGCATCATCCGCCGCCCTTGCCAACCTCGACCATGATGCAGCACTTGAAGTAATAATAGGGTCGGGTGATGGTAATGTTTACAGTTTCGATGGCGCAACTGGCGCCGTAGAATGGACTTACAGAACTGGCGGAGGTGTCTACTCTTCTCCAGCCATTGGTGATGTTGATGCTGATGGAAAGCTCGAGGTAGTGGTTGGGTCGAATGATGGAAAGGTTTACTGTTTGGATGGGGCTACGGGAGCGCTTGAATGGAGCTATGTGACAGGCGGCGCTGTCTGGTCCTCCCCAGCTCTAGCCAACCGAGGCAGCGGCGGACTTGGTGTTTACGTTGGCTCTGATGACAAATATCTTTACCTCATCGATGGCAGGACTGGTGTGTTGATTGACAGATTTCTTGCGAGCGGGCCAATTCGCTCATCACCAGTCGTTGCAGATATCGACGGGGATCAAAAACTTGAAGTTCTTTTCACCGATTGGAGCCAAGCTGGCGGCAACCGCGACTGGTTCTGGTGCCTGGAAGACACCCGATCCCGAGTTAGCAAATATGCTATCGAGTGGGGGATGTTTAGGCATGATGAACGCCGCACTGGCTTGTATTCAGTGGCACCAACATCGTCTATAGATCCAATCGAACCATATTGGCGAACGGAACCCTGGGATTCACCTTATTCATTACGTCAGCACCACAGATCTAATACATTGTTGACTATAACTGCAACTGCAAACAGTCCGATTTCTGAAATCGAGAACGTCACATTTTACTACAGATCTTCTATCGACAATGTCAATTTCAGCCAATGGATTATGGGAGGAACCGATACCGAAGCACCTTGGAAATGGACTTTTTGGGGGTACGATGGTGGCTACTATGAGTTTTATTCAATAGCAACAGATGCGGCTGGCAATACAGAGTCTCCACCTGCTACGGCGGATGCTTTCTGTGCGGTTGATATGACTGCACCAACTTCTTCGGTTGATGAAATGCTGCCCTACTGGCAAGCACCCCCGTTCACGGTCACAGCGATTGCGTCTGATGCAATGAGTGGAGTTGAGAACGTTGAATTGTTATACAGATACTCAATGGATAATGTTTCTTTCGGTCCGTGGACATCCTTTGAGGTTGATATTGCCCCACCCTGGTCGTGGACGTTTACTGGGCCTGAGGGAGATGGCTACTATGAGTTCAGTTCCATAGCCACGGATGCAGCGGGCAACATCGAGAGCCCGCCGACAACTGGCTTGGTGAACGTGGTTGGTTCGTACTATTCGGGTTTCACTATATTGGGCTCGTACGATGCGATAGGTTCTGCTATGGATGTCCAAGTCGTAGATAACGTCGCCTATGTGGTTGGTAACGGTTGGGGGTTGCGAACGATTGATGTGGCGGATCCCACTAATCCGACTCTGCTTGGGTCAATTGGTGCGACAAGCAGGCCCGTTGGGGTTTACGTGGTAGATAATTTTGCATACATTGTATCTAATACTTACGCATTACAATTCCCCCCTTATGTTCATGATTTTCGTATAATTGACGTTATTGACACGTCGAATCCTACATTAGCGACTTCTTTTAGCATGCCTGGTTTCCTTGAAGATGTTTATGTTGTAGATGGTATTGCTTATGTTGTGGCAGGATACTCAGGTCTTTACACCGTTAACGTTGCGAACCAAACAAGCCCAACCATATTGGGTTGGTACTACACATATCCGGGTGCCGCCTTTAAGGTTCAGGTTGTGGAAAATATCGCATACATCGCCGATTATTACAAACTCTTGCAATTAATCGACGTGTCGAATCCATCACATCCTACCCTCCTGAGTTCATTCATCAGCGAACTTCCTACACCGCGACCCGGGGGCCAAGCTTATGATATCTATATTGAGGACAACATCGCTTATGTTGCTGGTTCTGGTGGTCTGCGTATAATCAATGTATCAGATCCGATGAATCCTGTTCTCTTGAATTCGTTAAATCCATTTGACCTTGGAGCAATCGGAGTTTATGTGGTAAACGACATTGCTTATGTCATTGATGGCCAGTTTGGTTTGCATGTTATCGACGTGACAAATCCCGATAATCCGTTTCTAATAGGTTACATAACCACACCCGGCCGCTCGAGCGAGATTTACGTGAAAGATGGTATAGCGTACATCGTCGCTAACGAAACTAGCTGGCTTAAAAGCAGTTTATTGTTAATTGATGTCTCGCTAGGGAAGGCGGATGTCTACTGTGGGGTCGATGCCTCTTCTCCAAGCTCCAATGTTGACCCAATCTCACTTTACTGGCGAGATTCAACCGCAATAACAATTACCGCGACCGCCACCGACGCGCTGAGCGGCGTGGGAAGCGTTACCCTCTACTACCGCCACTCGGCCGACAACGTGAATTTCATCCCATGGACCGAGGTCATGGCGGATACCGCGGCCCCATGGGAGTGGACTCTCGACCTCACCGAGAACATCTACTACGAGTTTTACTCGGTGGCGCGGGACGTGGCGGGGAACGTCGAGGCACCGCCGGCCACCGCCGATGCCAGTTGCGCAATCTTGCGGCCGAATGTAATCCTGGCAACGGTGCGAATCAAGCCCGAAGTCATCGACCTCACAAGCAAGGGAGTTTTCACTGCTTTCATCAAGCTTCCGGAGGGTTATGATGTCGCTGATATCGTTATTAGCACGATCGTTTGCGAGGGCGCCCAAGCGAGAAGCGGAGAGCTGACCGAAGGGGGCGAATTCGCGGTAAAGTTCAGAGTACAGGACCTAGATGTCGAGCCTGGAACGACAGAGCTGGTGATCACAGGCGCGCTGACGGATGGAACTAAGTTCATAGGGGGCGATTTCATCATCGGCGCAACCAACCCATCACAGGGAGACCAGCTCCCGACTCCCCCGACCACACCGCCCGAGCAACCGGGGTCCACAATCACGATTGAAAACCTCATCGGGGAAAACACGAGCTCTGGGGGAGCAGTTCCGGAGGAGAACGTACTCCCGGTGGACAACGTGCCCCCGCTTGAGAACACGGCGTCGGAGAATGCCACAGTAGGCGACACGGCCCCAGACAACGTAGCCCCGGGCAGCACGACGGTCGAGAACGCACCCGCAGAAAATGTCGTGACCGATAACGTTTCCATCTCCATCACTGAACCGTCGGAAAATGCACCAGCTGAAAACACAATAATCGAGAGCCCCGTGGTTGAAAATGCGGTTGGGGGGTCACCAGAGAATACAGCGGACAACGCTCTCCCGACGGCGCCCGAGAACGCACCCGCGGTCGGGGACACGCCAACCTCCCCAGAAAATGCGGGCACCGTGGAGAATGCAACGGCCGGGGGCGCATTGACCGAGAACACCGCCGTGGATAATGTGGCATCATCAGAAAACGCAACCGTTATAGAAAATGTTTCGACACCAGAGCCCACAGCTCCCGTGGATAACTCCTCGACCACATCCGAGAACACTCCAACGGAAAACACTGCATCGGCCGAAGACCCCTCCTCGACCACCGGGGATAATTCAGCATCCACGGCGCCTGCAGCGAGCTCATCGAGCGAGCCCGCACCAATGTCGGTGAACTCCCCCATTTCAACAGAACCTGCCCCCACCGAGCCTGCAACCTCGGAGCCCCCTGAGATAGGTTCAGAGGAAGTACCCCCGTTGGAGAACTTCACGCCCGAGCCCGAGGAGATTGCGGATGAGAATCTCGAGACCCCGCTGGAGCCTGAAGAATCAGCGAACTCGCATAGCCCCCACTCATCGAAGAAGATCAATGCGAGCGTAAAAATTGAACCGAAGGTAATAGAAATCAATGACAAAGGTAGGCTCACCGCATCAATCAAACTCCCAATGGGCCACAGCGTCAGGGACATCGACCTGAGCACGGTTACTTGCAGGGGCGCACGGGCCAAGTGGGGATGGATCGTCGGGGAGAACCTCGTGGCGGAGTTTGAGGTGGATGATGTGGCTGACTTGGAACTCGGCGATGTGGAGCTAACGGTGACGGGTGAACTCAAGGATGGAATTTCGTTTGAGGGCAGCGACTCGGTGGTCGCGGTGATGGCAGAAGCGCCCAAAAAGACGGAACTGCCCACACCACGAAGCGGCTTGCCACTCGGGGCGCTGTTGGCGATACTCGGCTTGCCGGCGATGCTCGTGGGCGTCTTCTTCGTCGGATACGTAACGGTGCAGATGAGGCGGCAGGTCAAGGAGCTCTCCAGGAACTTGAAACGCGTTAAATCCCTTAACATCCAAAAAGGCTGAGCCCGCCCGCAGGTCTCAGAGCGGCACTTCTTTTGCCATTGTTAGTGAGATTGATGCCATCTTCGCGTAGAAGTTGTCGTCCGCCTGCTTGTAGATGACCGAGTTCGGCCCGTCCATGACCTCATCCGTCGTCTCATCGCCGCGCATCGAACTGGCTTGATGTCCTATTTAGGACAAGCTCGAGATTACAAGTGTCCTATTTGAGACATCGTGTCCTATTTAGGACATTGGCCGCGCGGCTCGATTAGCGCTTTAGCAGGGTAGGCAGAGTTAAGATTTATGTTTGACCGCAATGAATAATCAGCGTGATAAAAATGGCACGTATGGTTGACATAAGTAAAAAACCCGCGGTTCCTCGGACAGCCCTGGCGAGTGGTTTCATCCGTCTCAAGATGGAGACCCTGCAGAAGATCAAGGCCGGGGAAGTGCCAAAGGGAGATGTGTTGACGGTGGCGCAGACGGCAGCCATCTTAGCGGTTAAGCGCACTCCCGAAATTGTACTCATGACTCATTCAATCCCAGTCACTTCAGTAGAGGTGAAGCCAGAGCTCGAGCGGGATGGCGTCCGCGTGGGCGTCGAGGTCAAAACTACTGCGCAGACGGGTGTTGAGATGGAGGCGTTGGTCGGCGTCGCGGCCGCACTGCTCACGATTTGGGATATGGTGAAGGGGCTCGAGAAGGACGAGGCCGGGCAGTACCCGACGACCGTGATCAGCGAGATCAAAGTCCTGAAGAAGGTGAAGGGTTGAGCGGCATAGAGCACCGCGCGAAAGCGCCTAAGCATCTCTCCGTGGCCGTGTTGGTGATAAGTGATGCGCGCGCGAAGGCCATGCGAGAGGGGCGCGATGAGGATGTTTCCGGAAAGATGATCGAGCAAAAGTTGAAGGCGGCCGGGTACGCGACGACCAAGCTCATAGTGCCGGATGAGGCGAGGCAAATAAAAGCCGCAGCGAAAAAGTTCATCGCGGATCCAAAGATAGACGCTGTGATAGCGGCCGGCGGCACCGGCATAACCGCGCGTGATGTCACAATCGAGACGCTGCAGCCGTTGTTTGAGAAGGAGCTGCCCGGTTTCGGTGAGATTTTGCGCCGCATCGGTTACGAAAAAGTCGGCGGGGCAGCGCTCCTAACTAGGGCAACTGCCGGACTCATCAAGCGGAAGCCAGTATTCTGCCTGCCCGGGGCACCCAACGCCGTCGAGGTGGCGATGGAGCTCATATTGCCAGAACTGGGGCATGTCGTGAAACACGCGCGTGAGTGAGATGTCTGTCAGGATGCACGGTTTCACCCGCTATGTTCGGCTCGAGGACGCGTTGAAAATAATTTTGTCAAACGTTAGACAAACGGGCGCTGAGCTGGTAAATTTTGACCAAGCGCTTGGGCGAGTGTTGGCCGAAGATGTTGTTTCGAATGTAGACGTGCCGCCTTTTGATCGCTCCGCGGTGGATGGTTATGCCGTGCGGGCTGCGGACACCTTCCGAGCGAGTGATGACAAGCCCGTTAGGTTGCGCGTCGTGGGCTCGATAGCGATAGGCGCCCCGACGAAGCTCCGGGTGAGAAAAGGTGAAGCAGCAAAAATAATGACCGGGGCACCGATGCCCGCTGGAGCGGACGCGGTCGCCATGTTGGAGAACACAAGAGTTGCTGGAAGAAAACTCGACGTCCGTACGTCGCTCACCCCTGGAAAAAATGTTTCAACACGCGGCGAGGACGTTCGCGCAGGCGACCTCGTCATGAAACGCGGACAAAAGCTCAGACCACAGGATGTTGGGATGCTTGCCTCGGTGGGCAAGGTTCGTGTGCGGGTCGCGCGAAAGCCCAGAGTGGCAATTTTTGCGACGGGGAATGAGCTGAGGGGGCCCGGCAAACAGCTCGGGCGTGCTGAGGTCACGGACATCAACAGCTATGCTCTTGCAGCGGCGGTTGAGAGCTGCGGCGGCAGGCCGAGGCGGTTAGGCGTCGTGAAGGACGATAAAGCACTTCTGAAAAGAGCCCTGTTGAAAGCAAGCAAGTACGACATGACACTTGTTTCTGGAGGCAGCTCGGTTGGCGAACGTGATTTGGTGCCAGACGCGATTGCCGAGTGCGGTGAACTCCTATTTCACGGAGTGGCAATTCGCCCGGGCGGACCGACGGCTTTTGGCGTTGTTCGTAGTAGACCCGTCTTCGCGTTGGCAGGCTTTCCTGTGGCTTCACTCGTGGCTTTTGACATGCTTGCGAGACCGGCGCTTCGAGCGATGCAGGGTCTACCGGCCAGCCGAGGTTATCCGCGAGTTCAAGCCAAATTGATGCGCAAGATCAGCTCAACTTTGGGGCGGGCGGATGTTGTGAGAGTCAGGGTCAGGTATGTGGCGGGCCGGCTGTTGGCGGAGCCGATTCGTGTCACTGGATCTAGCATCTTGAGCTCAATGACTCGGGCGGATGGTTTCGTGATTGTCCCAGAAAATTCAGAGGGCTTCAAGGAAGGGAGCACGGTAGAGGTAGAGCTTTTCGGTTGTTAATCGTATTCGGTTAATTCATAGAAGTGTTTTAAGCTTTAGTGTTTAATTTTATCAAAAGGGATTCGATGCGTGGACCATTGCATGTTTTGACCCTCGAGGACGCGCAAAAGACATTGGAAAAGTGTTGGCGCCCCAGGGCTGATGTGGAGGAAGTATCACTCAAAGAAGCCGGGGGCAGGATTTTAGCGATGGAGGTAATTTCGAAGATAGACCTCCCCCCATTCGACTGCGCTGCAGTGGACGGTTACGCTGTCAGGGCAGCAGACACTTTTGGTGCAGACGAGGATGCGCCGCGCAGATTGCTGTGCGTAGAAAGGATAAGCGCGGGAGAGCGGCCCCGGTTGAGGTTGAGCAAGGGACGATGTGCCGAGATAGCTACCGGCGCGCCGATGCTAGCTGGAGCAAATGCCGTCGTGATGGTTGAGTACGCGGTACAACGGGGAGACATCGTGGAAGTCCGTCGTGCCGTTTCGCCGGGAGAGAATGTTTTCAAACGTGGCTCTGAGATCAGGCAAGGGACAAAAATTTTTCTGGCCGGGTCTGGGCTCTCCCCATCAGCAATAGGAACCTTGGCAGCGATTGGGATCGGGCGGGTCAAGGTGTACATGCGGCCGAGGATAGCGGTGATCTCTAGCGGTGCGGAGCTCGCGAAGGTGGGAATGAAGCTCGGTTATGGGCAAGTTTACGATACCAATGGCCCGGCGATGTGTGAGGCGGTCAAGACATGCGGTGGCGAGCCTTCATATCTCGGAATAGCACCGGATGAAGCGCCCCAAATAAAGATGCTGGTCAAGCGGGGGCTGGCGAGTTGCGATGCCGTAATTATTTCGGGAGGATCTTCGGCTGGTGCTGGGGACATCGCGCCTTCGGTCGTGGGCGGCTTGGGCAAACCCGGCGTGATTGTACACGGGCTGGCGATGAAGCCGGGGAAGCCGACGTTCATAGCCGTCGTCAAGGGCAAGCCAGTTTTCGGGTTGCCCGGTTACCCCGTTTCTGCACTCATGATATTCGATCAGCTGGTGGCCCCGTACATCAGGCGCATGGCGGGCACGCGGCCGTTGACGAGGCTTACCATGCGCGCTAAATTAGGCAGAAAAATCTTGTCCGCTAGGGGCAGACGCGAACTCGTGCCCGTGAAGCTCGTGAAGAAAGGCAGGGAACTCCTCGCAGAGCCCCTCATGAAGGGATCTGGGGCAATAACCGCGCTCTCGATGGCAGATGGTTACATCGAAGTGCCACTCGAGCAGGAGATCGTAGACGAGGGCGAGGTAGTCGAGGTAGTGCTCCTGGGGTGAATCGACATGTTTAGGATGGTGGCCGTGGTTGGATTCAAGAAGTCTGGCAAGACGGCGGTCGTGGAGGGTCTCGTGCGTGAACTCGTGAGGCGAGGCCATCGCGTGGCCACGATCAAGCACATTCGCGAGCCTGACTTCACGATAGACCAGCGGGGCAAGGACACGTGGCGACATGCCCATGCGGGTGCGAGCGTCGTTGTCAGCATAGCTCCGCGCGAGGTCGCAACGATAGACCGTCGCGCCGGCAAGCTGGAAGATATAATTCGCACAATCAAAGGGATAGACTTTCTCATCATCGAGGGTTTCAGGGAGCTGAGAGTAGCCCCAAAGATAGTCGTCGCTCGCAACAATTCTGAGTTCAAAAAACTCGCCGACGAATTCACAATAGCATGCGTCGGTTTCAGCGGAGTGCGTTCACCAGCTCTAAAGCGGGAGGAAATCAAGGCCTTAACAAAGTTGGTGGAACAAAAAGCCCTGCCCCCCCTGTTCGGGCTCGACTGTCGTAGGTGCGGCTACAAGACGTGTGAAGACTTTGCACGTGCGGCGCTGGCGGGAAAAATCCACGCGACGGATTGCAAGGCAGCGTTCGGCAATGTTGAACTTCGAGTCAACGGGAAGCTCGTGCCGTTGAGCCCGTTTGTGCAGGAGTTCTTAACGGGCGCCACGGTCGGCATGCTTTCATCGCTGAAGGGCGCAAAAGGCGAAGAGATAGAGTTGCGGCTGGTGAGGAAAAATGTTGGATAGATTTGGCAGACCGATCACGAGCCTCCGCATCTCGGTGACGAGCGATTGCAACTTGAACTGCTTCTACTGCCACCGCGAGGGTTGTCCGGCAGGCGACCGCCAGATGAGGCCAGATGAGATAGGGGAGATCGTCAACATGGCGAAGGAGTTCGGAGTGCGAAAAGTAAAGATCACAGGTGGAGAACCCTTGCTCAGGAGGGATTTGGCAGACATCGTGGCGTCCATCGCTGATCAAAAGATAGAAAATATTTCGCTTGTTACAAACGGGACATTATTTGCAGACGCTGTAAAGGGGCTCGCAGAAGCGGGGCTTGATCGCGTGAATTTGAGTTTAGACACGTTGGATAGGGGGGTCTACACTAAAATTACCGGCAAAGATTTGATGATGGATGCGTTAGCCGGGATAGATGCTGCCATCGATGCTGGCTTCGATCCGGTAAAATTGAACATGGTGCTACTCTCTAGCGTGAACGATGGTGAAGTGGATAAGATGATCAAGTACGCATCTCAGCGCGATGTTGTTTTGCAACTCATCGAGCTTTTACAAACACAAGATAACAAAAACATTTTTTTGCGATATCATCGGGATCTAGGGGATATTGAGCAGAAGTTGAGCGAACGGGCGTTAAGGGTACAAACGAGACGCTTCATGCACAACCGCAAGAAATTCATCTTACCACAAGGGGAGGTGGAGGTGGTTAGGCCGATGGATAACACGGAGTTCTGCATGCATTGCACCCGCCTGCGCCTGACACCAGACGGTTACTTGAAGCCGTGCCTGCTTCGTAGCGACAACCTCGTCGATGTGCTCTCGCCTTTGCGTAGGGGCGAAATAGACAAGGTGCGAGTAGCTTTCAAAGAGGCTATCGCGAAACGCGAGCCGTACTTCAAGGGAATGTCCTAAATCATCGTGGTATTTATTTGGGTGATGCCTAAAAGGTTGGGGGTAATGATGAGAATTCTGAAGGACGAAGCAGGCGTCGAGCCGACAGCGATGAAGATAATGGCAGGCGTCATCCTGCTGGCGATCGGCTTGGGCATAGGCGTAGCAGTTTACAAAACGGTCGGTGGGGCGGTGACGGCGATGAAGTGCGAGGTGAGTCTACAAAAATCCAGCGCGACTATAGGAAGGCCCGCGAGCGGGGAAAACACCGACAACATACGAGTGGATATCACACTCATCATGGGTACAGCCGAAACTGTGACGCTGGAAGCAACCGGTTGGCCATTGGGCGTTACGTTAACATTTAGTCCACCGAGCGGCAAGCCGACCTTTTACTCGATGATGACGGTGAGCGTTGATAATAGAGTTGCAAACACAGACTTGCGCAAGCACACGTTGACAATTCTAGCTAAGGATAGCGCTGGCAGGACGAGCGGTTCCGTGCCTTTTGACTTAACGATTCAATAGGTTGTTTGGATGCCGGCGTTGCGGACGCTCGGGATGGTAATCCTAGCCACATTTGTCGTGAGTCTCGGCATCTTGGGCTACCGCTACATTAGGTTCTCGATATCCGAGCGCGAGGCAAGGGAAGCAGCGCTCGAGCTGGACGCGAGCGTGGGGCTTGTTGTGACCACAGGGAATCCCCAGACGGAAAACGTGAGCATTCCGGACGGATATACCATGCGTTTCGTCGACAACCAAATTGTCATCGATGGCTTCAGGGTGCCGAGCCAAGGCTACCGCATGCGATTCGCGGACAACTGTCCCGAGCTAGGCGCTGGAAATCATAGCCTTTTGATAACGATCGAGAACTTGAGGATAGTGATAACACGGACGTAACGCGGATTTTCAAAACGTTAATCACATGCCTGCTCGTGATAACCTTCGTCATGCTGATTGTCTCAGCGTATCGGCAGTACCGCTATTCAAGCGAGATGGCGTTGTTGAGCGATTCAACATCGAGCATCGCGACTCATTTGGCGCTGAATGAGCTGGTGTACACAGATGCTACGGGCACGCTTCGCCCTTACGTGATTGATCCCGCGAAGCTCCCGTCGCTCGCGAACTTCAAGCGCACGGTGGGTGGCGAAAATTTTGAGTTTCAGGTATCAGTACTCTACATGGGCGAGAACGAGCCGCTCGGACCATATGGTCCTGCGTTGCCCGAGGAAGAGATGAACTGCACGCTCGTCATCGCAGCCACCGTCTTCGAGAACGACAGGTATCTGCCCGCAAAAATCAAGGTGATGGCTTGGCGCGCCTGAGTTGTTATATATATAACAAATTTCCCTGGGAACGGCGCGGGGTCGCGGATGTTTTGGCTATAGCGATGATGTTTCTCCTCATGGTCATGGTGGGAGTTTTACTGCACGCTTACATGCTCACGCCGCTGCGCTCGGCCACCGATCGTCAGATGCAGCTCAAAAGCGAGTACCTTTATAAGACGATGGAAACGGCTTGGGCCGGCCCCTACAGCAAGAGCTATCTTAGGGCGGCCGCGGACAACCTTGTGCTCGCCGCTCCAACAGTTCCGGCCGAGTACCTCCGCTCGGCGATGGAGAACACGCTCGGGTATCTCCTCCCCCAAGATCACGCCATCGAGATTACCCTGACTCACGAAAACAGGACATGGAAGCTGATCTATCCAGACGTTGGGCCGTCTGATGGGAAGCGGTTCTCACACAGCGGGTCGATATCCGTAATAAAAGCGGAGGCCGAAAACGAGCGAACGATATTGGTGCAGGCGACGCTGACGCTGTTCAGGATGGGATGACATGGACAAAAAAGGCGCAGCTCCAACCCTCGCGATTTTTATCATCTTCATCTTGATATGTGCGGCTGCCGCCCTAGCGACTTTTCAGGCGGGCCACCAGCGCCAGGTCTCGACTATTCAGCAGCTGATGGCGGTGGATGTTGTCCGCGCGACCTCGGCCACGATCGAAGGGGAGTTAAATCAAACGCTGCAGAGCGCAATCGCGGCCGCAATGTATGAAGCAGGCGGCAGGGCAGAAAATAGAGAGAACGTGGAGCAGCGCATTATACAGTACCTAAACGAGCGCATCGCGCTTGGCTGGAGTTACTCGAACCTCACTGTAAGCGTCCCGGGGTGCGATGAGAATTCGCTCGTGTTAGAGTGGTTGCCAGATGGGAGCATGAGGGCCAGAGCCTACTTAGGGGCGGAGATGAGGCACATTTCAGGCGTGGTTGCGAATGGCATAAGCTTGAGGGTGAATGTGACTCCAAGATTCGAGCGCATAAAGAAGGTCGCGGAGCTCACATCCGAACTGGCCCGGACATCGGACAACTTGGCGAGGCTTCAAAGCGAGTTGAACGAAAATTACGCCTGCGAGGGCCTGCTCATCTCGATAGAGAGCCAAGACAGCACGGCAACGATTAGCGTTAGGGACGTGTTTGCTAGCAAGGTCGTTGTGAAGTAGCGGCCGTTTGCAGACTTGTTATATATATAACAACTCTAGGCGCCGAACGTTTGGATTGGAGCCCAAAACGCGCAACCACAAGGTTAAAATCCCCAAAAAAGAGTGATTTCGGGGGCTGAATGCGTAAAATACGGTGTAAATTGCGAAAAAGGACACCAAAGCAGATGTTCGCGGCTTATTTGATATGCTTAGGTATAAGTTGGCTCGTTCTTCAGAGCATCGCATGGTTCGCCCTGCGGTCGCTCGGGCTGCTAGGTAATGTTATTTACATCATCTGGCTTAGTGGCACCGTCGCCATACTCTTTACGAAGGATGTCTTAGATGTCTTCCTGGCAAAGTTCCGAAAACGTATAATCCTCAACCATCCGCTGCTTGAGCACTCTCCATACTCGGCGCTCGTGGCCTATCTGAGCCCTGCGGTATGGATTTCTGTAATAGCCGCAGCGGGCGCGATTTTCGGATTTTGTAAAGATTTAGTGATGCTTAAGTAGCGACTATCGCGTTATCACTTCGCAGCCGCCTTCTATCACGATTACCGTGTGCTCCGCCTGCGCCACCAAACCGTCACCGCGTTCCTTCAAAACGTGGTACGGGTGGAGCGCACCGACCCCAACGAGCTCCCTGAGTGTCAGTTCAAGCCTGAGCTTGGACATGTTTTTTGCCAGCCATCTTTCGGCGAACGGAAGGCTACTGTATGATCGCTTGATTGTGTTGAGTAACTCTTTCGTCATCCGCATGCGCACGGGTCTGTCGCGGAGGTAGCGGAAGATGTAAGCCTGGGGCGCATCCTCCACGAAACCAGCGCCGTCCGTCAAGAACGGTTCTAAGGCGACAACGTTTCCAACCTCCAATTTTTGACCGGTGTTCTCGTTGATATTCGGTACCGTCAGGCCGGCGTGCAGGTTCCACCTGGCTAAGCCATGACCCGTCAAATTTTGGATCGGCTTGAACCCAGAAGCTTTGGCTGAATCTTCGATCGCTTTACCGATTTCTCCAACATCTATCCCGGGTTTGACGACTTTGATTCCTTCCTCGAGCGCGCGTTCGACCGCTTGTACCATCTCTATTTTTGCGCCGGTCGCAACCGTGACCGCGGTGTCCGCGATGTATCCGTCGATGTGGGCCCCAATGTCAATCTTGACGAGGTCTCCTTCCTTGACCTCGGAGTCATCGTCTGCCGGTGGGCTGTAATGGGCTGCTATTTGGTTCACCGAGACGTTGCACGGAAATGCGGGTCTCGCCCCTTTCTGTTTTATCAAATCTTCTACAGCCTCGGCGATGCTGAGCAGCGCCACGCCGAGCTTAACCATGGGGCGCACATGCTCCCTGACCCCAGCGACTATTTTACCTACTTTGCGATACATTTGAAGTTCTTCTTCTGTTAGCATTTGGTTGCCTCGACTAGCTTTTCGTCTGTAGATATTTAACCTAACAGCTCCCTTTTAATTGAGCAAGGTGAGGGGATGGTCAAGGACACATTTCTGACAAAGATGCAAGCGCGGGTGCTAGAGTTCCGCGCGAAGGGCCAGACTCAAGCGGAGATAGCCAAGCAACTGAAGACCTCACGTGCGAACGTCTGCATCCTCGAGCGCAGGGCGCGGCAAAACATCGCACGGGCCGAGCGGACGTTGAAGCTCTCCGCGAAACTCCTCGCCCCAGTGGTGTTGAAAATCAAGCCGGGGGACGACATAATGCAGCTTCCCAGAAGACTATTTTCCGCCGCAGACGCTTCCAAGGTAAACGTTAAGCTCGATACCCCCGCGCTCATAGCCAAGATTCGCAGGGAGGCCTACGACAAGCTCAAAGGAAGGACGGTTACCATGCCCATGGAGCTAGCGTTGACTGCGGATGGAGAAGTGTTCGTGTATTAATTTTCACGTGAACTTGGTGAGACTGAGCTGTTTTTCCTTCTCGTACTTCAAATCGGCTTCTCTATAACCGAGGACCTCCATTATACGCATGACGGCGGGCAAAACTTGGTTTTTCACGTAGTAGTCGGCGTCGTACTCCTTCCCCTTAAAATCCTCCACGGGCACAGCTCGCTCGCTTATGCTCCCTGGACCTTTCGCCTCGATGTACGCGATTATCATGCCTGGCTCAATTGGTACTCCCTTCGCCCTCAACTTCTTGGCGGCTGCCACGTGCGGACCTATCGCGCGATATTGTTCGATAGGCATCGTCAGTTGAGTATAAATTATTAAATCATCCAAATCCACTTTGCCATCGTAGATTTTTTTCGTGACTTCTCGCACGATTTTTGCCGCTTTTTCTCTAGAGCCGTCGCGGAGTATCGCTTCGAGAACCGCTTCCTGCGTGCGTTTGGCGAGCGCTGCCCAGTCGCGTCGCACGAACTCCAAACCTTTGACGACCATCCGCCCGTCCTCGCTTATCATCGCATAGCGCTTTTTTGTGACAAAAACCCCGCGCTTGTAAAATCCCTCGAGCTCGAGCTCGATGATGCCGGGCAGGCTTTCGTTGACTTGTTTCAGGAAATTCATCACGTCTTTTCTGTCTTTGCCGTTCAATTTACAAAGTAAGCTATCTGTGTCTCCGTAGATCACCTCAAAGCCAGCCTTCCGCGCCATCTCGATTGTCTTGTAGATGTAATGCCTGCCGAAGCTGGTCACGCTTTCAGCACACTGTTTAGAATACCAGCGCGCGCGGGCGAACCCCAGCATGCCATAAAACGAGTTTGCGATAATCTTGTATGCAATCTGTTTTGCGTCAAGTGAGCGGTATTCTTTGCTGTCACGTTTGTGCTTTTTCATCTCCTCCTTTATTTTAACACGCTCTTTGATAATGCGCTCAAGTGTTATCGGGATGAAGCCTTGGCGCCTCTTACAAAAACGATACCCCAGTTCTGGCACAGATGTAGCTTCGCTCGGCTTGCAGCATTTACAGTCGAGCGTTGATGGGTCGATGTTGTGAGTGACGATGATTGATGGGTAGAGCGACCTAAAATCAAACACGACGATATTTTCATGCAGGCCCTTCTCAGGCTCCATGACGTAAGCTCCAACATAGGTTTCTTCGGCACGCTCCGCGAACTCCTCACCCACTGGCCTTACCGGCACAAGTTCACCTATTCTAAACGCCTCCGCGATGAGCAGCCATTCGACGAGCTGCCCAGGCGTCATGCGGCTGACATCGAAGGGGGACTGGCGCACCACTCTCGCGAGTTCAAAAAACATAGGGAGCATCTCAAGCCCGATTT
>Ga0210017_1000358_pt1 | contig 37708 bp, 36 predicted proteins | sample CryGeyCG2014_020_FD_183966 | JGI IMG/M metagenome (GOLD analysis project Ga0210017, IMG submission 183966) | Groundwater microbial communities from aquifer - Crystal Geyser CG08_land_8/20/14_0.20 (SPAdes) (version 2) | ecosystem: Environmental > Aquatic > Deep subsurface > Groundwater | place... | reverse complement strand
CATGGTAATACTATTCGACAGGTTCAACCTGCCTGAGGACATATACGAGGTAATCTTCGCCACAAAGCAGCAGGTGATTGTTGCAAAGCTCATCATAGAATACATGAAGGACAACGGCAGGGAGATAGGAAAGACAGAGATGTCCCTCTTCGCCACCAAGCTCCACGAGGGGCAGCTCATCACAAGCATAAACGAGCCGCCATTCATCGGAAAAAAGGTCAAGGTGTCCTACAACAAAAGGCAGTTTTACGACAGGATACTCACCCCGATGAAAAGCATGGGGCTCATTGACTACGACCTTTACAAGAAAACATACAGGATATCAAAGAGGTTCAACAACGAGATGGTGGGCATAGGGCTCATGTGGATAAGAGAGGCAGACAAGCTCGCCCACGAGATAAAACCCGGCAAATAATCGCAGAAAAAAGAAGCATGCTGTTCATTTGGCTCCCTAACCGCTTCTTTACTCCACCCCACACAACCTTAGGGAGCCAGTTATTTTCAAACATATTGAAAGAGTAGCATTAGATAATCAAGACCAATCCACTTTAGTATGTACTTGGGAAAAAGAGATTGGGGGTCTAAACTCCCCTGAAAAGGGGATTTGGCCTCTTGGCTCTCTCTTTTTCTCGCAAGCAAAACAAGAAAAAATTGGGAAAAGAGATTGGGGGAAAGAATGTTAAAGCTGAAAAAGGCAGCGCTCACCGAAGACGGCGGAATAAAGATAGTCAGAAAGCCGAAGGGGAGGATGTACAAGCCCGAAAGCGGGCAGTACAACAAGAACTCCATGTTCGGGCTGGCTGTCGACTCTGTGAAGAAGCTCTGCGACCAGAAGAAGCTTGTGATGTACCTTTCTCCCAATTCCACAGAGAGCCAAAGAAACAAAGAGCCAAGCCAGACAGGGCAGGTTTCCAATGCAGAAAGCCCTGAATTGCATCCAAGAGGAGGTGCGGCAGAAAGCCAAGCAGACATCATGCCAACAGGGGAGGAGAGCGATTCTTTTGTCAGCTCTCAGGCAGGGCCAGCCCCCACTGAAGCAAATGCGAATTTGGCGACAGAGCAGACTAATTCTGCAATTGACCTGACAGTTCAAAACTCTTCGCCCTCCACTCTCAGCACAGTACTCAAAAACACAGCAAGCCCTGCTGAACAATATGCAATAGAAACAAGCTCTGCCAGCGAGGAAGAAACACTAACTACTCCCAGAAACATTGATGAGGTAATAGGGCTTGCCGCAACAAGCATTGGCAGAGACGTCGGTGCAAACTGCATAATTTCGGTTGAAAGAAAGCAGAGCCAGCTCCTCTCAGATTTGAGCGATGACGACAAGTTCATAGATGTTGAGGTTGTCATATTCAGGAAAACCAGAAGGAACGCCTACAAGAAGGTGACGTACCGCACCAAGATGAGAAAGCTGCTTCAGGGCTCGATTCTTCCCATAAAAGATGTGCTTACAGAGGCGATAAAGAGGGAATACATAAAGAAAGGCGACCGGGTTGTGTGCGTTGAAGACGAAAGCATAGGACTAGGCTACAAGGGAATGCTTTTCATCTTTGATGTTGACAGCATATTCTTCAACATCAGCATGGCGCACCTCACTGACATAGTTAACTCAGACGTGCTTGAAGCGATAATAACCCTCGCAATGGAGATTGGAAAGGAGGGATTCGAGGGAAAGCCCATAGGAACTGCATTCGTGATAGGGGACAAGAATGAGATTGTTCCCTACACCAAGCAGATGATTATAAACCCGTTCATGTCCTGCCCAGAGGAGCAGAGAAAGATAACAGACCCTGCACTGAGAGACACCATAAAGAATTTTGCGCAGCTTGACGGAGCATTTATTGTAGACAAAAGCGGCGCAGTAATATCTGCTGGAACATACCTAAATGTGGATGTTGACAGGGAAATATCCGACTCGCTCGCTGGGCTTGGGACACGCCATAGATGCTGCGCCGCCATCACAAAGGCGACCAAGAGCATTGCAGTTGTTGTCAGCCAGAGCGGCGGCAAGATAAGGATATTCAAGGAAGGGCAGCTCATAATGAGGATGCCATAATGAAATCACACGTAAATCACAGCATCATGTTGAAAAGTGCAAGAAGTCTTAGCGGGCTAACTTTCTCTTCTTGCAATTTTTCATTTTTAGTTTTTTTTATTTTTTTTACACTTCAGCGTCTTCTAAATGCGCTCATGGGAATATTTTTAAAGAAGCAATAGATACCTTTCCTCAGACTATTTTTGGGCTTGTGGTCTAGCGGCTATGACGCTGCCTTCACGAGGCAGAGGTCCCCGGTCCGAATCCGGGCAGGCCCATTGATTCTTTTTTAGATTATGAAAATAATCCTTTGGCATTATTTTCGATAGCTTTTTAAAGGGGCGGCCTATCCCTCTCATTGTTAGAAATAATTAATCTTTCTAAATAAGGACTTCAAAGCCACATCTTTGGTTTGAATTCTCGAATACACTTTTTGAAAAAGCAGTGTGAAGAAAGTTAATTATATAATCTAATACTTGCTAAAACAAGTTAGGAGAAACGATGAACAAAATAATAAGAACAAATAAAATAAATAGAACAAATAGAACAATAAATCAGGATATGGTAAGGTATAGCAATAGAAATTTTACGGAAGTGAAAATATGATAGAAATATGCGCCGTAGGCGGATACAACGAAGTAGGAAGAAACATGACAGCAATCAAGGTAGGCGACGAAGTCGTCATCCTTGACATGGGACTTCATGTTGAAAAGTACGTGACATACAGCGGGGACGAGGAGGCGGAAAAGCTCGGGCTTTCAGACCTCACAAGGATAGGGGCTGTGCCTGATGACAGCGTGATAAAGGAATGGAAGGGAAAGGTCAAGGCGATAATACCAACGCACGCGCACCTGGACCATCTTGGAGCTGTGCCTTTCATGGCTAACAGCTACAATGCCCCCATAATAGGCACTCCATACACCATAGAAGTGCTGAAGGGCATTCTCCGAGACCAGAAGAAATCCATAAAAAATCCCATAAAGACGCTGAATCCGAACTCAAGGATGCGACTGACAAAGAACATTGAGATTGAGTTCATAAATGCAACACACTCTACGCCACAGACAGTGATGGTAGTGCTGCACACAAAAGAGGGGAAAATCCTTTATGCAAACGATTACAAGTTCGATGCCTTCCCTGTTATCGGGAAGACCACAAACACAAGAAGGCTCAGGGAGCTTGGGAAGGAGAAGGTTGCAGCCCTGATAATGGACTGCACAAGGGCGAGGGAGCCAGGAAAAACTCCCTCTGAAACAGTTGCAAAGGAAATGATGAGAGATGTTCTCCTCGGAACAGAGAACAGGGACAACCTCATAATACTGAGCACGTTCTCCAGCCACATTGCAAGGCTGAGCTCTGTGCTTGAGATGGGCAAGAAGATCAACAGGAAAGTGATATTCATGGGAAGGAGCCTCGCAAAATACATTGAGGCAGCGGAGAAGATACATATTGTGAAATTCTCAAAGGAGGCGGAAATCCTGAAATACGGAAATGAGATAAAAAAGAGATTGCGAAAGATTGACGCATCGCCCCAGCGCGGCAAGTACCTCCTTGTCACAACAGGAAATCAGGGAGAGCCGAACTCAGTGCTTTCAAGGATAGCTACAGGGGAGCTGCCTTTAAAGCTCAGGAGGGACGACCAGGTGATATTCTCCTGCAATGTGATACCTACGCCTGTAAACATCGCCAACAGGGACATCCTGGAATACAAGCTGGCGCAGAAGAATGTGAGAATATTCAAGGGAATACATGTCTCGGGGCACGCATCCAAGGAAGACCAGCGCGACCTGATAAGCATGGTGAAGCCGCAGCACATAGTGCCTGCCCACGGCGACATCCAGATGACCTCTGCGCTTTCAGAGCTGGCATCAGAGATGGGCTATTCGCTTGGAAAGAATGTCCACTTAATCCAGAACGGGCAGAAAATCTGGATTTAAATCCAGATTATTCTTTATTAAATATTAATTAATCCGTGTTAACTTTTATTGTTTAGTTCTAATAAGTTTTAAATATTACTTAATCCTTAGATATTTACGGGGTGCCAAAATGAATAAATCTCTAATAATTATAGGTATTGTTTTGTTAGTTATTGGAATAGTTGCGGGTGCATTCATAACCACACAAAGCCACTTATTTGGATTGTATACCACTACATCAACACCTTATGCAGCATATATGATTCCACTATTAGTTGGCGGAATTATTTTGATTATCGTAGGAGCATTAACTGGAAAGAAAGAATAATTTTCATTTCTTTTTGTTAATTCTCTTACTAATTGCTAATTTATGCTAAGCCAAAATATTTAACGCGAGCGTAGCGAGCTAGGGTTTAAATCCACAACCTTTAGGTCGAGTTCTATAGAAACATTTATTAAATTCTCTAAATAACTTATCTCTATGAGACTTTGCAGTGCCTGTTTATTAGGAATTAAATGCAGGTATGATGGAAAGAGTAAACCAAATGAAAAAGTCCTCTCACTTGCTAACAAAGAAACTCTTATTCCAATTTGCCCAGAACAATTGGGCGGTTTACCTACTCCCAGAGAACCATCAGAACAGCGAGGGAAAGAAATTATTACAAAATCAGGAAAAAATGTAACTAAAAATTTTGAAAATGGTGCTGATGAGGTTTTAAAACTCGCTAAATTGTTTAATATAAAAGAAGCGATATTAAAACAGAAGAGCCCATCTTGTGGTTCTGGACAAATTTATGATGGGACTTTTTCAAAAACACTAATTAAAGGTGATGGTGTAACAACTCTACTGCTAAAAAGAAATGGAATAAAAGTTATTTCTGAAAAAGAATTATAGCCCGTCCCCGCCTGCAACGATTACTTTATATATTAAACTTCAATGTCAAATACTATGAAAATTACAATTTGTGGAAGTATGGCTTTCGCCAAAGAAATGCTTGAGATTAAGCAAAAATTAGAAAAGCAAAATCATGTTGTTATTGTTCCCGCCAACACCGAAAAGTATGCCAATGGCATTATTGATGTTGAAAACAAATGGGAAAAAATAGAGTTTGATGTTATTTGCGCTTATTTTGAAGAAATCAAAAAAACTGATGCAATTCTTGTTATTAACAAAGATAAGAATAACATCAAGAATTATATTGGCGGAAACAGTTTGATAGAAATTGCTTTTGCTCATGTTTTAAACAAGAAAGTATTTTTGCTTAATCCTGTTCCACAAATGGATTATTCTGATGAAATTGAAGCTATGAAACCAGTAATCCTTAATGGTGATTTAAGTAAAATTAGATAAGCAGGCTTCGTCGGACTCTCTCACTTGCTATACAAAGCCTCTTTTAAGAAAGATTTTTATATTGTTTAAACTCGAATAGCAGCATGTACACCCTTTACGACCTACAGGAGAAGATGAAAAGCCATTTCCGCTTCTCAGGCGAGGAGGTCAAGGCGCTTCTGATAACAATCTTCGTTGCAGCATTCATCCTAACCTTCCAGCAGTGGGGAGTAAAAACATTTGACTTCAATCTGGGATTGAGGAACCTCTTCAACGCAGTTCTCATAGTCGCGCTTTCAATGCTGGTGAAGGTCTCAGTCCAGAAGATATACTCGCTTCATATTGGCTACAAGCTCGAATACAAGTTCTGGTTCTACGGGATACTTGCAGCGCTTTTCTTATGCTTTGTCTCAAACGGCTACCTCTACATCCTAGCACTGGGTGGATTCGCAATACAGATGATGCCTGGGCACAGGCTCGGCTATTTCAGGTACAACATAAACTATTACTCAATAGGCGTCATTGCGCTCATGGGCCCTCTGGCAAACATAGCCCTTGCGCTGTTCTTCAGGATGTTCTCTGGGTTTCCAAACCCGCTGATAGATACTGCAATAAAATTTAACGTGCTGATTGCATTATTCTCAATGCTTCCAATTCCTCCGCTTGACGGAAGCAAGGTGCTCTATGCTGCAAGGCCCCTCTATGCCTTCAGCTTCGCAGGGATTATTGGGGCAGGGCTGCTAATATTATTAAAAGTGAGCATACCTCTCATAATCTTCGGAGGGCTCCTAATCGCAATACTCGGCTGGGCAGCCTACTTCTTCGGCTACGAATTCAAATAATTAGAATAAACCAAAATTGCTGAATCATTCTTCGCGCTTTTCAGTCACGCCTTCAGGAATCTCATACTTTTCCCAAGAAACTTTTTTCTCCTCAACCGCCTTTTTGAGCGATTTCTCCCTCTGGTTTAATATTTTGTTCTTCCCGCTTTTAACCTCGACAAAAATCACCTGCTCAATGCTGTCATTATCCATGCCATTGAAGACGATGAAATCAATTGGCTTTCCCATGAACCTGCACTCAGTTGGGCTGTATTTGAAGTCAGGAAGATAAGGGGCTAATTGCTCGCTGAACTGCCCTCCAAGAACAGCCCTTGAGGTCTTAAGCCGCTCCTTTACAACCATGGGCAGCCTGTTGAGTTTCCAGTCATTCTCCTCAATTTTCCTTCCAATGATATAGCCGAGCCAGAGGAATATGAGAATGCCGATGACAGACAAAACAATAATCAGGAGGCTCATAAGCCCCTCATTCGCTGGAGAATATATAAATTGTTTTAAGATACTCATTCACTGGACAATGGGACACTCCTGCAAAATGTTTTTAAATGAACTCCTGCTCTCTGGGAAGGATGGAAGGCGAAAATCAGGGCTCGGGGGCAGCTGCAAATTCTTCATGCAGTTCTGATAAGATTTCCATCAGGGATTTCCAGCCGCGCCTCTACCAGGAGACAATATTTTCAACTGCTTCGCAGAAAAATACTCTTGTGGTGCTGCCAACAGGGCTGGGCAAGACAGCAATTGCATTAATGCTTGCATGCCAGCGCCTTAATTCATTCCCAAACTCAAAGGTTGTCATGCTCTCTCCAACAAAGCCCCTTGCAGAGCAGCACCTGAAATCATTCAGGAGATTTCTCTCAATACCCGAAGAGCAGACAGCTGTCTTCACAGGGCTCATGAGCCCTGAAAAGAGGCAGGCGCTCTGGAAAAAAGTAAGGTTCATCTCATCCACTCCGCAGGGGCTGGAGAATGATGCCATTTCAAACAAGATAGACCTTTCAGAAGTAAGCTTGCTAATCTTTGACGAGGCGCACAGAGCAGTTGGTAACTACTCATACACTTTCATCGCAGGCGCCTATCAAAAGAGGGCAAAATTTCCAAGGATTCTCGCGCTTACAGCATCACCTGGAAGCACTGCAGACAAGATAAAGGAGGTCTGCAGCAACCTTTTCATAGAGGCAGTTGAGATACGCTCGGAATCAGACCCTGATGTGAAGCCATATGTCCAGAAAATAGATGTTGAATGGGTGACAGTTGAGCTTCCCCCTGACTTCCTCCAGGTCAGGAAATACCTAACTGACTCATTCACCTCAAAGATAGAGGCCCTCAACAAGCTCGGCTACATTGGAAGGGTGCCTCTCTCAATAGGAAGGAAGGAGCTGCTGATTCTCCAGGGCAACCTTCACGCAGCCCTCGCAGCAGGGCAGAAGGACTATGAGGCAATGCAGTCCATATCGATAATAGCGCAGGCAATGAAGGTGCAGCACGCGCTTGAGATGCTGGAAACCCAGGGCATATACCAGCTGATGGAATATTTTGAAAAGCTCGAGGCAGATGCCGAGAGCACAAAGATAAGGGCAGTAAAAAACCTCATGGCAGACCCGAACTTCAGGTCGGCAATTGCAAAATCCAGGATAATAATAGAAAAGGGCGCAGAACACCCGAAAATCGGAAAGCTCAATGAGATAATCCTGGCAGAGGTTTCCAGGAAGCGCAATGTCAAGATAATAATATTCACCCAATACCGCGACTCTGCAACAAAGATAATATCAGAGCTCTCAAAAATCCCGGGAGTGAGCCCGAAGATGTTTGTAGGGCAAGCCAAGAAGAAGGATACAGGCATGAGCCAGAAGGAGCAGAAGGCGATGCTTGAAAGCTTCTCAAAGAGCGAGTTCAACACCCTCATCGCAACATCCATTGGTGAGGAGGGACTTGACATTCCCCAGGTTGACATAGTTATTTTCTACGAGCCAGTGCCTTCTGCCATAAGGACGATACAGAGAAGGGGGAGGACCGGCAGGCAGGAGGCAGGCAGGGTGATAATGCTCGTGACAAAGAACACGAGGGACGAGATCTACCGATGGTCCGCATTCCACAAGGAAAAGAGAATGAAGAGCACCCTTGAGGAGCTCAAGAGAAGCCTCAGCCTCCAGGGATACATTGCTACAGGTAATAATGAAAAAAATGAGGCAGCCAGGAAAAATGCAACACTTTCTGAGTTCAACCCTGAAGGCGAAAGGATAAAGATGATAGTTGACTGCAGGGAGAAGGGCTCGCTTCTTCTCAGGGAGCTCTCAAATCAGGGCGTCTATCTCGTGCTTGAGAACCTGAACATTGCCGACTACATCCTCAGCAGCAGGGTCGCTGTCGAGATAAAGAGGGTTCCTGATTTTGTGGACTCAATAATAGATGGGCGCCTGCTCTCGCAGCTTAAGAGCATGAAGGAATCATATGAGATACCTATAGTGATAATTGAGGGCGAGGAGGACATTTATAGCGCAAGGAATATACACCCGAACGCCATAAGGGGAATGCTGGCAACAGTGGTTGTGAGCTACGGCATACCAATAATTCAGACAAGAAACTTCAGGGAGACAGCTGCGCTGCTCTCTGTAATCGCAAGGAGAGAGCAGATAAATGAGGGAAGAGATTTTCAGATGCACACGGAAAAGCACCAGAGCAGCAAGCAGGCGCAGCAGGAATACATAGTATCATCCCTGCCTGGAATAGGGGCTGACTTATCCAGAGAGCTTCTCTTCAACTTCAGCTCAGTGGGAAAGGTTTTCTCGGCTTCAGAGGAAGAGCTGAAAAAAGTGAAGCTAATTGGCGACAAGAAGGCAAAGGCGATAAGGAAAATAATAGATGAGGAATACAAGGGCGCAAGCAAGGGGCGGCTGCTCCAATAAAAAGATAATAAGACCAAAAATCATTTTCTTCAACCTCGCCAGCAAATCCGCTGAAAAATCCTCGTCGGAACAAATTCTAAGAATTTCCTGTCACTTTTTCACGCGGAATTTTCAGAAATTTTTTTCCTCGTGAATTTTCAAAAATGATTAATTATTTAAATAAGTTCCACATATACTGCTTATATAAAAATTTAAAAGAAAAAAAATTCAATGTCAGCGAGGTGCCTTTCCGGGAAAATCTTTCTAAACCCATTTTAAGATGATATTTTCTTATAATTTTTGTAATTTTGGAAAAGTCAGTGCCGCAAGAATTTGCTGCGAAATGAACAAGACGAGTTTGCCGACTGTTAAATCTATACGCACCACGCATATGCAGGATGCAGAGTGATTGCAAAAATTGAATTTCTAATAACAAAGGAATGAAAATAATATGGACGCATGGAAAAAACTTTTGGCAGAGTCATATGATGAAAAAAATATAGAGAAGGCACTGACGAAGTTTCATCTTTCAACAAAGGAGATTGAAGAGATAAAGAAAGTGGGCGCAGCATATCCTTTGAGGGTTAATCCCTATTATTTAGGGCTTATAAAAAAGAAGGGTGACGCAGTGTGGAAGCAGTGCATTGCCGACGAGCAGGAACTCAAGGACACTGAAGGGCTTTCAGACCCGCTGCACGAGGAGGAACAAAGCCCAGTGCCCGGGCTTATCCACAGATACCCTGACAGGGTGCTGTTCCTGTGCTCAAACCAGTGCTCAATGTACTGCAGGTTCTGCACGAGAAAGAGAAGAGTTGGGCATCCCGACAGGGAAATCTCGCTTTCACAGATAATGAAAGGGATTGATTATATAAAAAACCACAAGGAGATAAGGGATGTAATACTCTCAGGGGGGGACCCTTTGATGCTGAGTAACGATAAACTTGAGTTCATTTTGAAACAGATAAGAGCCATAAAGCATGTGCAGATAATCAGGATAGGCACAAGGATGCCCTGCGCACTTCCGCAGAGAATAACAAAAAAACTTTGCAGGATGCTCGCAAAATACCATCCCCTCTACATAAACACCCACTTCAACCATCCTCAGGAGATAACAAAAGAGAGCATTAATGCGTGCAGCATGCTTGCAGACGCCGGAATTGCCCTTGGAAACCAGTCAGTTCTCCTCAAGGGGGTGAATGACAACCCGAAAATAATGAAGGAGCTGGTGCAAAAGCTCCTCATCATGAGGATCAAGCCGTATTACCTTTACCAGGCGGATATTGTGAAGGGCACCAGGCACTTCAGGACAGAGATTTCAAAAGGGCTTGAGATAATCCATTCGCTGCAGGGATTCACCAGCGGAATGGCAGTGCCCCACTATGTCATAGACGCTCCGGGCGGCGGTGGAAAGATACCTCTGCTTCCAACATACCTTATTGGGGAGAAAAAAGACAGGAAGAGCGGAAAGACTACAATAGTCCTAAAGAACTACGAAGGAAAAACTTACGAGTATCCCCTTCCCTAAATTTTTCTGCATAATTTTTTTCAATAATATTTTTTTAATATTGTCAATCCTGATTTTTTTCCGCAGTTTTTTTCTCGACGGAAAAATCTTCAAAGATATTTTGCTGTTTCCGAGCCGATGCAATTTTCCCAAAAAAATATTTTAATTTCCCGTCGAGATTTTTTTCAAAATAATTAAATATTTAAATAGATAATGCTTACTTTCAGAATTGAAAAAAACAATTTTTTCAAAAAACTAAAAACAAAAAGCAAAGAAAAATAACACGTGATTAACAAACGCCAACGAGGTGCCTTTCAGGGAAAACTTCATTCTGACCCATTTCAAAGATGACACTTGTTGCGATAACCTATAACCTCAAGAAAAAGCCCGCAGAGGGCCTTCCTGAGGACTTTTACTCTGAATTCGACGAGAAAAGCACCATAAGCGCGATAGAGAGCGCAATAAGAAAGGCGGGCTTCAAGACCGCAAGGATTGAAGCCGATGAGAAGGCATACATCAAGCTCAAGAAGATGAGGCCCGACTTCGTCTTCAACATAGCAGAGGGGCTGAGGGGCAGGAGCAGGGAATCGCAGATTCCTGCAATGCTTGAGCTCCTGGAGATACCCTACCTTGCATCGGACCCGACAACCCTTTCAATAGGGCTGAACAAGGCGATGACAAAGGATATGCTCATACAAAACAGGATTCCGACGGCGGCATTCCAGGTTTTTTACAAGGCGGACGAGAAGCTATTGAGAAAGCTCCATTTTCCTCTCATTGTCAAGCCGCTTTACGAGGGCTCGAGCAAGGGGATAAAGAATGACTGCGTCGTGAAGAACGATGCAGAACTCAGAAAAAAGCTCTCTGAGATAATAGCCGCATACGAGCAGCCGGCTCTTGTGGAGGAATTCCTTTCAGGAAGAGAACTCACAGTTGCGATTATCGGGAATGATGAGCCAATTGCGCTTCCCATCCTTGAGATTGTCTTTGACAGCCTCCCGCCTGAGGCAAATCCCATATATTCATACGAGGCGAAGTGGGTGTGGGATACCAAGGAGAACCCGATTAACGTTGTGTCCTGCCCCGCAAGGATATCGCCTTACCTCAAGAGAAGGATAGAAAAAATCGCAATCCAGACATACAGGGCGCTGAACGTGCGCGACTGGTGCAGGATAGACATGCGCCTCGGCAAGCACAACAGACCCTATGTCCTAGAGATAAACCCGCTGCCGGGGATAGGCCCTGACCCGATTGAGCACAGCAATCTTCCGGCAATGTGGTATTCAATGGGGCTGAAGTACGAGCAGCTCATCAACACAGTGCTTTATTATGCGATGAAAAGAGCAGGAATAAATCACAATTTCAAGGACTCGCTTGCAGTAAAAGACCTGAAGAAATATGTAAGGCGGGCCAACAGGAAGGCAAGATAACAAAAGCATTAGGAGAATATAGCAGATGAAAGTTGGAATAATTTACAATGTTGTTAGCGAGATAGCAAGGGGAAATCCTATTGACATAATTGCAGAGCAGGATATTCTGAACACTGTTCATTGTGTTGAGGATGCTTTAAGGGCTGCCGGGCATGAGGTAAAGCTCATACATGTTGACGACAACCTCTATGAGAACCTCAGGGCTGTCAAGCTTGACCTGGTTTTCAACCTCGGCGAGGGAATAGGAAGCAACATACTTGCAGAGGCATACATACCTGCAATGCTTGACATGGTCGGGATTCCATACACCGGCTCCAACTTTCTGACGCTCTCAGTATGCCTGGACAAGGCGAAAACAAAGCAGATTCTGCTTTCAATGGGGCTTCCGACTGCAAGGTTCCAGATTTTCAAGAGCCCTGCTGACGAGCTGGACCTCTCGCTGAAGTTCCCAATGATAGTCAAGCCAATACATGAGGATGCAAGCATAGGGATAACAAACGAATCTGTTGTGAAGGATGAGGAGCAGCTGAGGAAAAGGATAGCATACGTTATAGAAACTTACAAGCAGAACGCGCTTGCCGAAGAATTTATTGAAGGCAGGGAGGTCAATGTCTCCATAATTGGGAACAGGGACCCAATAGCCCTTCCCATAGAGGAGCTTCAGTTCACCAACTTCTCAGAGAGCGCCTACAAAATCTGCTCATACCAGGCAAAATGGATTCCCAATTCAGAGGAGTTTCAGAAGACAATACCTGTCTGCCCGGCGCAGCTTCCCAAAAATGTTGAGAACAGGATAAAGAGGCTTGCCCTTGCAGCATACAAGGTAATGGAATGCCAGGACTATGCCAGGATAGACATAAGGATAGACAAGGACAACAACTCCTACATCCTTGAGGTCAACCCAAATCCTGACATCGGACCTGTGGACACAGCATTTACAAGAGCAGCTGCTGCCAACAGCATAAGCTACAATGAGTTGATAACAAAAATACTTGATTATGCCATAGAAAGACAGCACTCTGAGAAGAGGGTTGAGGAAAAGATTCGCCTTATAGAAATTTGATTTGTTTTTAAATTCATCAGCAACGTATCAAAAATGCATAAGCAGTCCTATGAGCGCATACACTTAAGTTATAGACTGACCCATAACGGAATAAATATTTTAATAAACGGCAGGACATATAGGCTAAAATACCCGCGCTCGGTCTGGAAATCATTCCCCCTTAATTCAAAGCGCTTCCTCTCAGACAACATTTTAGGGCTGATAGGGATGCAGCTGCCCTTCATGCTCGGCTCAAAAGAGGTTTTATACAGGTCTTCATTCCCCCTTCTCGAGCCATTCTTCAGGGAGGTGAATCTTCTCTCTGCATCCTACTGCAGCGAGACAGACGGCAAGCCGGTTTCACAGGTGCTAAAGCAGTACCTAAATGTCAAATACAAGTTCAGGAATTACAGGATAAACAAGCCGGACCTGGATTTTCCAGTTGAGGAAAAGAGCATAATCCCTTTTACCTTCGGTAAGGACAGCTTGCTGAGCTATGCTGTCTGCAGGGAGATAGGGCTTGACCCTCTCCCAATATACATCCGCGAGCCGGACATAGAGGACATGTTTGAGAACAAGCACAAAAAAGAGCTTCAGAAGAAATTTTTGAAGGAATTCAACAAGAAAATTCTCAACCTTGACTACAGCCTCGGCAACATAAGATACTGGGAGAATTGGAACATTGAACCCTCTGAATTTGGGACAAGCACACAACTGACAGAATATGCACTTGCACTCATACCATTCATGAAAAAGCATCACGCATCCTACATAGTTTTCGGAAACGAAAGAAGCTGTGCTGACTGGTACTACACAAAAGACGGCTTTTTTTCCAATCCGGTGTTTGACCAGTCGCCAACATGGATGATGCGCCTGAAGGCAATGCTTGCAATAAGCACAAGGAACAGGTGCACCTCAATGAGCGTTGTGGAGCCGCTGCACGAGCTTGCAATAACAAGAATACTCCACAGCAGGTATAAGCGGCTTGCAAAATACCAGACCAGCTGCTTTGCAGACAATGAAGCGGGGGCTGACTCAAGATGGTGCCACAACTGCTCCAAGTGCGCGAGGATGTATGCTTTCCTGGTGGCATGCGGCATTGACCCAAAGCGCGTGGGCTTCACAAAGAGCATGTTCGGGAAGGAGAGCAAGCCGCTCTATACACTGTTCGCATCAAAGGGCAGCCAGGATAAAGATAACAGGATAAAGCCATATGACCTCACAGGGCTTGGAAAGGATGAGCAGCTTTTCGCATTCTACCTGGCATACAAACGCGGCGCAACAGGCTATCTCATCAATGAATTCAAGAAGAATTTCCTGAAAAAGGCCAGGGCAAAGGAGGACGAGCTATACAAGAACTTCCTGAAGCCCCACAATGCGATAACAATGCCTGAGAAGATAAAGCACAATGTGATATCAATCTACAAGGAAGAGCTCAGCAATCCGCTATAAAAATTCTTTATTGATTCAGAACTCTTTGCTTCGAAAGATTTATAAGCCGATTAAGAAATTCCCAGATGCAGCAAATCAGGGGGAAGGGGTGAAAAAATGGCAGCACTGCTTATAATTCTTGGAATACTGGCACTTCTTATCATAATTTTTATAGCAATATACAACAGCTTCATAGTTCGCAGGAACAGGATAGACAACTCCTTTTCGCAGATAGATGTCCAGCTCAAGAGAAGGTCTGAGCTTATACCCAAGCTTCTGGAAGTTGTGAAGGGCTATGCAAAGTATGAGAGAGGGCTCTTTAAGGAGATAACAGAGGCCAGGACAGCGATGCTCAAGGCATCATCAATAAAGGAGAAGGCATCTGCAGATGCAAACCTGTCAAAGGGAATAAAGACGCTGTTTGCAGTTGCTGAGTCATACCCGAATCTTAAGGCGAACCAGAATTTCCTGGCGCTTCAGGAGGAGATTTCAGCCACAGAGAACAAGATTGCATATGCAAGGCAGTTCTACAACGACACTGTGATGGAATACAACACAATGGCCGAAAGGTTTCCTTCAAGCATCATAGCATCCACTTTCTCCTTCAAGAAGAGGGAGTTCTTCAAGGCAGAGGAATCAGCAAAGCGCGATGTCAAGGTGAGTGTGCCGGAGTGAGACAATGATATATGAGAGGATAGCTTCAAACAAGAGAAACTCAGTCCTGCTCGCATTTCTGTTCTTCGCAATAGTCGCTGCCCTCGGCTTTGCCCTGGGCGCGCTCTTCCAATCGGGCTACATGGGAGTGATAATTGCAGTGATAATCTCAGTAACAATGATTTCTTTCAGCTATTTCATGGGCGACCAGGCAGTGCTTGCGATAAACCGCGCCACTCCTGCGTCAAAAAAGGAGTATCCCCAGCTGGTGAACATTGTAGAGGGGCTTTCAATAGCATCAGGGCTTCCAAAGCCAAAGGTGTATGTCATTGACGACAAGTCGATAAACGCATTTGCAACAGGAAGGGACCCGAAGCACGCCTCAATAGCAGTCACAACAGGAGCGCTTGAGAAGCTCAACAGGGAGGAGCTTGAGGGCGTTGTATCACATGAGATGAGCCATGTCAAGAACTATGATGTAAGATTCATGACCCTGGTTGCAATACTTGTGGGAGTTGTGGCGATACTTGCAAATATATTCCTGCGCAGCATGTGGTGGTCCGGGCCCAACAGGCGCGACCGCGAGGGCGGAAATCAGATTCAGATTATATTTGTACTGGTTGGGTTAGTCCTTGCAATACTTGCGCCGCTTGCAGCCCAGCTTATAAAATTCGCAATCTCGAGAAAGAGGGAGTTCCTGGCAGACGCAGAGGGGGCCCTCCTCACAAGGTATCCCAAAGGGCTTGCAAACGCCCTCAGAAAGATTGAGAAGGACAGCAACATCCTGAAGGACGCGAGCCCTGCAATGGAGCACATGTACATTGCAAACCCGTTCAAGAAGCCCAACTGGTTCTCAAACCTCTTCAGCACCCATCCTCCAATAGAGGAAAGGATTAAGGCGCTGGAATCAATGTGAAATGGCAGAAGCATCAAATCTTGACAGGGAAAAGATAATCAGGTATTACTCAAGGCGCGAGATAGAGGAAGAGATGCTCTACAACTGCCCCAACAGGGAGATTGCTATAAAATACGGCGAATCTGGCTTCGGAAAGAGGCCTGATACTCTTACTTATCCTAATGATATTCTTGAGTTTGCCAAGGACGGGGCAACATCTTTCCACGCATCAGAGGAAATCTGGAAAAACCCCCTCTCATTAAACCTTGAGCAGAAAAAGGCAGACGCAGATGCGCTGAGGGCCGGCTGGGATTTGGTTCTGGACATTGACTGCCACGAGTTTGAATACTCAAGGATTGCAGCGATGCTTGTAATTGAGGAGCTGAAGGCAGCAGGTGTTAAAAAAAGTTTGAGCATAAAGTTTTCGGGAAACAAGGGCTTTCACATCGGAGTCCCGTTTGAGGCATTCCCTGAAAAAATAGAGGACAGGCCTGTCAAAAGCCTTTTTCCAGACGCGCCGAGGAAAATAGCCCTTTACATTGCTGAGATGATAAAGCCAAAGATTGGCGAACGCATAATGAAATATGAAAAGAATGATATCTCTGCAATAATCAAAAAGACAGGGAAAAGCACCTCTGAGATAAGCGAGTACGGATTCACTGACTCGCAGGGCAGGTGGAGAACATTATCATATGATAAATACAAGCGCTTGCTGGAATCAGGAAAGGACCTGCCCCCTCCCCGCCTGAATGTCAGCTCATTCCTTGAGATAGACACCATCCTGATATCCTCAAGGCACCTCTACCGGCTGGCATATTCAGTGAATGAGAAATCAGGGCTTGCCAGCATTCCAGTTAACCCTGAAAAGATTTCTGAGTTCAAGCGGGAGGATGCAGCGCTTGACCAAGTCAGTGCCTCAAAATTCAGGTTCCTGGACAGGGAAAATGCGGTTGGCGGAGAGGCATCTTCATTGTTCCTCAAGGCATTTGAGTGGGACTTTGAGAAGCGCGAGAAAGAGGAGTCCAAGGAAAAGTTAGGAAAGAAAAAGAATGAGCATTTCTTCGAACTCACAAAATCAATTCCAATTGAGATGTTCCCCCCATGCATAAAGAACATACTTGCCGGGCTTGAGGACGGAAGGAAGAGGGCGCTTTTCATACTGATAAATTTCCTTTCCAGCGTTGGCTGGGACAGGGAGATTATAGAAAAAACAATTCTTGAATGGAACAAGAAAAACAGGGAGCCGTTAAGAGAGAACTATGTGATAGGGCAGCTTCGCTATCACAGGCAGGGCAGAAGCATCCTTCCCCCAAATTGCTCAAATAAGATGTATTACACTGACATCGGCGTGTGCAAGCCGGACGCCCTCTGTGCAAGGATAAAAAATCCTGTGAACTATTCAATAATAAAATTCAAGGCAGAGCAGGAGCACCAGAAAAAGCCAAGGCGCACCAGCAAAAAAGCAAAAGGCAGAAATTAGAAGAAGAAGGGCTAATCCTCATCCTCTACGCTGCTGCCATTTCCGTTATTCTCAGCATTACTGCTGTTCCCTTCACTGTTCTCTTCAGAATCATCCTCGCCTACAGGCAAATCCTCCAGGTCAGCAGGCCCCGGCTCTGCCTTCCTGCTTTCTAGCTCAAGATTTTCCTTCTTTATCTTGGCTATAGAAACCACCAAATCATTCTCATCAAGCCTTATCAGGTGGACTCCCTGGGCATGCCTTCTGACAAGGGATGCCTGCTCAGCAGGGAACCTTATGGCGCTGCCGCTCTTTGTTATCAGCATGAGCTCATCCCCCTCCTCAACTTCCTTAACTCCGACAACATTCCCTGTCTTCTCAGACAATTTTATGTTTGTAACGCCCTTGACTGCCCTTCCAGTAAGGCGGTATTCTGAGATTGGGGTCCTCTTTCCGAAGCCCTTTTCAGTCACTGTCAAAAGGCATTTCTCCTTGTCTGCCACAATCATCTCAACAACATAGTCATCCTTGCCAAGCCGTATCCCTCTCACTCCCTGCGTAACTCTTCCCATGCTCCTCAGCTCATCTTCCCTGAATCTGGCTGCAGAGCCCTTCCTCGTTGCAAGGATTATCTCATTTGAGCCGTCTCCCAGGGCAACTCCCACAACAGAATCGTCCTCATCAAGTATTATCGCCCTTATTGATGACCTCTGCGAATTGTATTCCTCAAGCGATGACCTCTTGATTATCCCCTTTTTCGTGGCGAGTATTATGAACTTTCCGCCTGAGAACTCTGGAACCTCAATCATCTCAGAAACCTTCTCCTCCGGTTCCGTCTTCAGGAAATTCACCACAGGCCTGCCCTTTGAGGCCCTCTGCGACTCTGGTATGTCATAGGCCTTTATCCTGTAAAGCATTCCCTTGTCTGTGAAGAACAGCAGGTATGAGTGGGTGTTCACTACTTTTATGGCTGTGACAAAGTCCTCATCCTTTGTCTCTGTGCCTATGAGCCCCTTTCCGCCCCTCTTCTGAACCCTGTATTCTGAAAGCGAAGTCCTCTTGATGTAGCCGCTCCTCGTCAGCGTGATAACAACATTCTCCTCTTCAATTATGTCCTCTTTTTCAATAGTGATTTCCGAGTCTGGCGCATCCACAATCTCGGTTTTCCTCGCATCCCCGTATGCTGCCTTGAGTTCAATGGTCTCCTGCCTTATTATCTTCATTATCTCTGCTTGTGAGGCAAGTATCTCTTTCAGGCGCCTTATCAGGAGGGAAACCTCTTTGTGCTCGTCAACCACTTTTTCCTGCTCAAGTGATGAGAGGCGCTGGAGCTTCATGTCTAAAATAGCCCTCGTCTGGGCATCGCTCAGGGCATAATCCTTCTGGAGGACTTCCCTGGCAGCATCCACTGTCCTGGACGCCTTTATCTTCTTCACAACATCGTCAATGTTCTTCAGCGCAATGATAAGCCCGTCAAGGATATGCTTCCTTTCCTCTGCCTTCCTCAGGTCATACCCTGTCCTTCTCTCAATGACATTCTTCCTGTGGCTTATGAAGTGCTCAATCATCTGCTTGAGATTCAGGACATGGGGTGCGCCATCAACTATGGCAAGCATTATTATTCCGAAGGTTGACTGAAGCCCTGTATGCCTGTAAAGCTGATTCAGCACAACCCCTGCATCTGCATCCTGCCTCAGCTCAAGTATGACCCTCACGCCATCCTTGTCGCTCTCATCCCTTATGTCATAGATGCCTGAAACCTTCTTGCCCTTTATGACATCTACAATGCTCTCAACAAGCAGCGACTTCTGGACATTGTATGGAATCTCCCTTATGATTATCCTCTGCCTCCCCTTTTTCTCCTCTACCTCAGTCCTTGCCCTTACAAGCACCTTTCCGATTCCCCGCACATATGCGCTCCTTATCCCATTCCTCCCATAGATTATGCCTGCTGTCGGGAAGTCAGGGCCCTTTACAATCCCGCAGAGCTCATTTGTAGTTATGGCAGGATTGTCAACCACTGCCACAACAGCGTCAGCAATCTCAGAAATATTATGGGGAGGTATGTTTGTGGCCATTCCAACTGCGATTCCAGAGCTGCCGTTTATCAGAAGGTTCGGAAGCTTTGCAGGAAGCACAGATGGCTCCTGAAGAGTGCCGTCAAAATTCGGGACAAAGTCAACTGCCTCCTTGTCCAGGTCAGAGAGCATCTCCTCAGCAATACTGGAAAGGCGCGCCTCAGTATACCTCATCGCAGCTGCGCTGTCCCCGTCTATGCTCCCGAAGTTTCCCTGCCCGTCAACAAGGGGATACCTCATTGAGAAGCCCTGGGCCATCCTCACAAGCGTGTCATAGACAGCCATGTCCCCGTGGGGATGGTATTTTCCAAGGCAGTCCCCGACAATTCTTGCCGATTTCATGGTTGGCTTGTTGTGGAGGAGCCCGAGCTCCTTCATGGAATAGAGAACGCGCCTGTGCACGGGCTTCAGCCCGTCCCTGACATCCGGGAGGGCCCTGCCTATTATCACTGACATTGCATAGTCCATGTAGCAGGAGGTCATCTCGTCTTCTATCTGCCTTGGCTTGATATCCTGCCTCACTTCCTTGTCCGGTGAATTTTTTTCCATTTTACCACTCTTCTGAATCATGAACTTTCTTCTCTTTCTTCTGGCGGTCACTCACTTTTTTCTTCTCTTTTTTCATCCTTTCATATATGCTTATTCCCAACGGAATTCCAATTGTCATGCTAATAATTAATGCAATTATTGCACCGATGATCCATAACAGAACCTTATAAAACTCCAGGAAAAAGATCATATTAATGCCTACAGAATATAAAGCCGTGAATACAAATGTCATATAAATTATTAAATCCATAATTAAAAGCATTCTTTCCTTAAATTCAAAATGGTAATCTTTTGACCTTTCTCTGATCCATCTTGAGATGTAAGACCCTGATATAATGATAACTACTGCTAGAATATATTTAGGTGACGCTGTTATAATATTTTCTACAAAATTTTTTGTAAACTCTTGATTAAGTATTATCAAAGCCCACCTAAAGAATATAAGGAATATGATTAATCCTATAAACCAACATATAATCTTTAGAGAAATGCTAAGTATTCCTCTTGATTCTGGATATAACTCAAAGAATTTTGTAATTTTATTAGAAAATCTTGTAAGAAAGATTATTACTATAGTTGATATTAAAATTCCGGAGATTATTAAAATTGCCGGATAGATTAACTCTTCATTCATTTTTTAACTCCTCATAATATTTTATTGTTTTTTTTGCGATTAAGTCCCAATCAAATTCTTTGGCTTTTTGATGAGCTTTTTTTCCGATTCGGATGCATTCATCTCGATTATTTAATAGTTCATCCAATTTATAAATGAATGCGTCTTTATTAGTTACGACAAAACCCGAGTCTCCTATGACTTCCGGAATTCCTCCAACTCTAAAGGCTATAACAGGTCTACCTATTGCCATTGCTTCTAAGATACATAATCCAAAGGACTCATATTTTGAGGGTTGAATATAAACTTGGCATTTCTTATATAATTCTATTAAACTTTCTTGATTCTTAGGCGAAGTAATTACTTTTAATCTCACTCCATATTTTTCTTCTAACTCAGTTATAGTGCTTCTAATCTCTTTTCGTTCTCCATCTATAAAAGTATAAGGGCAGACTGCAGTAAAACTTGCATCTTTTATTGTCATTACCTGTTTTATTAATTCTGGCAATAAGTCTATGCCTTTATCTTTGCTAAACCTCCCAATGAATAACACATTTTTATTAGTTATAGGGTGGTAACTGAATAGCCTAAGATCTACCCCATTATGAATAATTTTCTTAGATTTTAGAGTGTACTCTTTTTCTCCTTCCTTTAATAAATTTTTTGAAACAAATATTGCGCCGTCGCAGTAATTAGTTGTATGCTCGATCCAAGATATGAGATCTTTGAACTCTTTTTCTTCTTTACTAAGCTCTTTAATTCTTATCTTCTCTATTGCATGGAAAGTATGAACCCATTTGATTTTGTAAACTTTCTTTAGAATAAATGCGGCTTTTGTAAGAGATCCATGAGTATGAATGATATCAAATTTTTTTTTCAAACTCTCTCGGATTATTTCTTTTATGACTTCTGATTCAAAAAGATCATATTCTAAGTTCTCTTTGGAAAAATTCTCTGCCATGGGTGTTAAAACTTTTCCTATGAGATGTATATAAACTCCGTTTTCTTTATAATACTGGTCAGCATCACCATGGCAAAATATATGGACTTCGCAATTGTGCTTTACTAGGTATTTTGCCAGATTTTGTACATGTATTCCGACACCAGAAATTGTTGGCTTTTGATAATAATAGCTAATCAAAGCAATTTTTAATTTTTCTTTGCTTAGTGAGTTGATAAGACTCATACACCCTTCTGAAATCTTTTTACTAATTTCAGTTAAATTATAAAGTTTCGATTTTATACTCATTTATTTTTCCTCTCTTTATTTTCTCACGCGGTGCTTTAACTCTCAAGCTGATTTCTTTGACAATGTTTCCCTCAATCCTGAATGTCCTGCCGCAGTAGACGCACCTCTTCTTCTTTCCAGAGATACTGCCCTTCGGCGAGCATCTCATCTTGTGTCCGCATTTAGGGCATTTTAAGAGAAGCATTATTTTCACTTCTTATCTTCTTTTTCTTCTTCTTCGCTGAAAATCTTGTCCAGCTCAGAATCATCTGAATCTTCAGTTTTTGAATCCTTGCTTTCTTCCTTTTCCTGGCTCTCCTCTTCCTCTTGTTTTTCTTCTTCTTCATCTTCAAAGAGGTCCAGCTTAGGCTTTTTCTTCTGAGAATCCCCTGAAAGAATTTTCTTTGCTAATTCAATGGCCGAAGCGCCTTCCTCAAATTTGATGGCATCCTTTGCCAGCCCCTCTTCAGGAGCATTAGGAGCATTTTCCTTTTCAGCCCCTTCTTTTTTCTTGTTGTCTCCCAAAAGCATCCTGCTGATTATCTCATTCTCCTTTGCCTCTTCATCCTTTGCCGCTTTCTCAGGCATATTTTCTTCTTTTTCTTCTTCCTGAGGCTGATTCTTCTCCTCCACTGCCGCCTTGCTGATTATGAGCTTTATCGGCGACTTTTCACTGGCTGAGCCGGCATATGCCTTAATCTCTTCCTCGCTGCCCTCTTCCTTGCCGTTCCCATAGACCTCAAGGTTTCCAGCTATCTTGGCACTCTCGCTCTTAGGAGACTTTTTGGCAATCCCATCTATCCTCTTGAACGCCTTCTTCAGCTCTGAGTCGCCTAAAAGGTCAAAGTAGTCATAGAACTTCTGCGTAAGATTTATCATGTATGACCTGCCATGCTTTTTCTTGGAGATGAAGCCGGCTTCCTCAAGCTGGTCTATGTGGTCGTAGCCCTTGTTTGTCCTTATCTTTATGACATCTGACTGCAGTATTGGCGCCTTCCACGCAATTATTGCAAGGGTCTCAATAATGGTCTTGTTCATGTCTGTCTTTGGGACTATCTTTTTGACATAGCTAAGATACCTCTCCCTGATTGTCATCTTGTATGAGTCGCCTTCCTGGACAATCATCATGGGAGAATTTGCGCTGTCATACTCCTGCCTCAGCAGCTCCATCTCCTTTTTGACTGTTGCCTCGCTCTCCTTTGAAATCTTGGCGAGCTCTGCAGCACTCATCTTCCTGCCTGAAGAGAAAAGAAGCGCTTCTATCTTCCTTCTCGCTTCCAGCTCCTTGCCAGCGTTCTCAGCAGCCATTTTCGTCACACAAAATAAAGCTCATCTTGTGACTTCAGCATGCCCTCTTTTATCCAGAGCTCAAGAAAATTCTTGAGCTGCTCCTCAGGCACGCCTGTCCTGGATGAAAGCTCCTTAAGATTCATCTTCTTTTCGCCAAGCGTTATTATCACGTTGTTTCTCAGAAGCAGCATTGCATTGTGCTGCAGCAACTCATTCTCGACATTTACCTGCTTGAGCGCAGAGTCAATCTTGTGCAGTTTTGCCATAAGGTCATTCACATTCCTTGTCAGCTCTGCCGAGTCATAATCTATCTTCTCCGGCTCAAGTATGTCAACTGAAGAGGGCATGAAGTCAATGCAGAATCCGAAAAGCCCTTCTATGCTCCTGAACCTTATGTCCAGCTCCATGAATGCGCTGAAGAGCTTTTCCTGTTTTTTTGGCTCAAAGAATTCCTCCTTTTCAACCCTCAAATCCTCATTTTTCTTTATTGTATCGGCAATTACGTTTAGTGTTGTTTCAACATAGTCCTTGGGCGCACCCAGAATCTCTATTATGGCCCTTGCCAGCACGCTCTTTTCCCAGCCCTCATTATCCTCTTCATCCTGCATTTTGTCCAGCTCTTTTTTGGGCTCAGCGCCCTCCTCTTTTGCTCTTTGTTTTCCTAGCATTTTCCGTCACAAAATCCCTAAAAAAAGTAAGCCGACACGCTTTAAAAACCTTTCTAAACATCCGATATTTTCCCAGTCAATTTTTACCTGAAAAATCATTATGAATAATGTTAACTTCAACTCCATTTGGAACTATAAAAAGGTATTTATAACTAGGGGCTTAAGCCAGTTTAGGTGATGCTTTTATGAGACAAAAAACAACAAAAAGAAAAATTGGAAGCAAAGGGGAAAGCGCAATAATAGTTCTGGTTTTCCTTGCAGTCATAGTTGCTGCTGCAGGGCTGGCAATATGGGGAATAGCCAGAGGCAACTACCGCACAATCTTTCCTGCAGGCGAGACAGGCTTTGCAAGGTTCAGCTCAGAGAAGGAGTTCTCTGAAAAAGTGAGCAGCCAGCAATATTATGAATATGGCGGAGTTGCTGTTTTCAGCTCAGCTGCAATGAGTGCCTCAAAAATGGAATCAGCATCAACTGCTGCTTCAATGGCGCCATCTCCTGATTCAGCCGATGTTGAGCGCTATTCAGAGACAAATGTCCAGGTATTAGGAATAGACGAGCCGGACATTGTGAAGACAGACGGGAATAACATTTATTATTCCCCGCAAAACTACTACTGGGGGCCAGTGTATAGGGAGGGCAGAATGATGCCTCCTTATTACCAGCAGGGCAGAACACTTGTGGTGGGTGCGTATCCTTTATCTGAATTATCAGTCAAGGCAAACATATCCGACTCAGGGCAGCTCCTTCTTTCTGATAATGTCCTGATAGTACTGGCATCTCAAAAAATCATCGGCTATGACACCTCAGATTACAGGGAATTGTGGCATTTTTCCCTGAACGATTCCTCACTGCTCACAGCAAGGCTCTACAATGGTAAACTGTATCTTGTGCTGACAAAGTATGTCAGCCAGTATACGCCCTGTGAGATTGCTCCGATGGACGGAGTTGTTGTCAGATGCACTGACACATATTACCCCCAAGGCAGCATGACATTGAACACTGACTACTTCATCTTTGAGATAGACCCAAAGACAGGCAATCTTGAAAACAAGGCGTCAGTGCTCGCCCCAAGCTCGCAGACAACTGTCTACATATCAGAAAAGAACATTTTCCTTGCAGTTTCATACACAAAGTCAGAGTATGAGATTTACAGCGCATTCATCCTTGAAAACAGCGACATCTTCCCTGCAAAGATTGTTGACAAGGTGAGGGCGCTTGCAACCTATGACATTTCAGAGTATGCGAAGATGACAGAACTTCAAACTGTCCTGCAAGAATATATACCATCGCTTCCGAAAGATGAAATGCTCACTATGGAAAACAGGATGAATGATTTCTTTGTGAAGCACAGAAAAGAGCTTCAGAGGACGAGAATTGCAAAGATAGAGCTAGACAGCCTGGAGATAAAGGCATCTGGGGAAATTCCGGGACAGCTCCTCAACCAGTTTGCAATGGATGAATTTGAGGGAAACCTGAGAACAGCAGTTACAATCGGAAGCTGGGACAGCTCAGAGAATGCTGTATATGTTCTGAACAGCGATTTGAAAGTAATTGGCGAGACAGAAAAGTTTGGAGAAACAGAGAGAATATACTCAGTCAGGTTCATAGGCGACAAGGGCTATGTGGTTACATTCAGGCAGACAGACCCCTTCTTTATAATGGACCTTTCAAATCCTGAGAAGCCGGAAATAAAGGGCGAGCTCAAGATTCCGGGATACAGCGCCTACCTGCACCCTATTGACGACTCAACAATCATAGGAATCGGAAAGGAGAGCAGCCAGGTGAAGGTCTCGCTCTTTGATGTGAGCGATGTTGCAAACCCGAAAGAGCTTGACAAGTATGTTCTCTCAGAATACTGGAGCGACATACTCAACACCCACCACGCATTCCTCATAGACAAAAAGCATGAAGTGTTCTTCCTTCCCGGCTCGCAGGGCGGATACATATTCAGCTATAAGAATGACAAGGTGGAACTGCTGAAGAGCATAAGCGAAAGCAGTGTCAGGAGGGCCCTTTACATCAACGACTACATGTACATCCTGACTGACTCAAAGATTGTGGTTGTCAATGAGAACAGCTGGGAGAGGGTTAAAGAATTGGAACTCAACTAAAATTTATTTTTATGATTTTCATATTTTTTATTTTCTTGAAATCTATTTTTTGCCAGCGCAGCCAGGAGAGATACTGCGAAGACGGCAACAAGCGCTGCTGCTGCAGTCCGCTTCTTTCCCAGCGCAGAATAAAGCACTGCACTGCCTGAAATCAAATTCTGATCTTGCGCCCCCACGCCAAAACTAAGAGTTATGCCTGTCGCAGCAGGACTTTCAGATTTCCTGGCTGCGATGCAGGGCTCTGCAGTGAGGAACAGCAATGCCGCGAGCACAGCAAATGTGCATAATTTCATGGCTGAAAATTGCTTTTCCGCTTTATAAACTTATAAAAAAATTTGCGCATTTATTCCGGCAGCTCCGGAAGCAGTTACTCCCAGACACCAGGAATTTTTGTTTTGCAGAACCTGCACTTTCCTTTCTCAATCTGGTTTTCCTCGACAAAAAAGCCGGAGCGCCTGACAACTGCCCTGCCGCATTTCATGCAGGAGGTGTCCTCATGCCCGTTCATTATGTTGCCTGTATAGACAAAGTCAAGGTGCCTCTTTGCAATTGAATAAGCCCTTTCAAGCGAGGATTCAGGGGTGACTTTAACATCCAGCATCTTATACACAGGGAAGAACCTTGAGAAGTGCAGCGGAACGCTCCTTCCAAGATTTTTTTCAATCCAGATGCAGAGCTTCTCAATATCTTTTTCTGAATCATTCATCCCAGTGATGAGAAGATTTGTCAGCTCAAGCCAGACCCCTGCCTTTTTCAATGCCTTTAATGTTTCCAGAACCGGCGCTTCCTCTGCCTTGCACACTCTCTTATAAAAGCCAGCGTCCCCCTTCAAATCTATGTTTGCAGCGTCAATGTATTTTGAAAGCGCAGAAAGCGGCTTTTTCTCAATGTAGCCGTTGCTCACAATTACATTTTTTATTTTTTCTTTCCTTGCAAGCTTTGCAATGTCCAGCATGTACTCAAAAAATATGGTGGGCTCGTTGTAGGTGAATGAGATGCTTTTGCACATGTTCTCTTTCGCAAGCGCAACTATCTTTTCAGCGGGGATTTCTTCTTCATTGTAATCAGAGAATTCCGCCTGCGAAATCTCATAGTTCTGGCAGTTGTCGCAGGCAAAGTTGCATCCGGTTGTGCCCAGCGAGAGCGAGCTTGAGCCGGGCAGGAAATGAAAGAGGGGCTTCTTCTCTATCGGGTCGACATGGACTGAAGCGGGCTTTCCATAAACCATCGAGAAAAGCTTTCCCCCGATGTTCTTCCTCGCCCTGCAGAAGCCGAACTTGCCGTCCAAGATTATGCAGTGCCTGGGGCAGAGTTCACATGAAACCTTTTTTCCAAAAATCTTTTTGTAGAACAAAGCTTCTTTCATGAGAGGTGTTATTCATATCGCATTTAATTATTTTTCCGATTTATACGGAAAAATCTCTGTTTTTTTCTGGCAAATGTTATAAAGAGATTTTTTCATGAATCCTGCTATAAAAGGTGATAAAATGAAAACAATTTTATTTTTGCTGCTGGCAGCACTTCTGATTTCATCTGCCGCAACTGCAAAAGTCCTGATAAGCGAAGTCATAGCAGACCCAATTGGCACAGACAGCGGCGGGGAGGCAGTGGAGCTCTACAACACAGAGGGCTTTCCAGTTGACATAAGCGGGCTTTACATTGCAACAGAGTCCTCAAGCCACGATGCGACAATGCCCAACGGCTCTGTGATTCCTGCATACGGCTTCTACCTGATAGCTGATTCTGGATGGTCTTCACTAAAAGATAATTCTTCCTGGCCAAATGCAGATTATGAGGAAGCGATGATAATCTCAAACTCTGACGCAGGAGTCGCGCTTATGAAAGGCAATGAAACCCTCGACGCAGTGGGCTGGGGAAATCCGGCAAACATAAGCGCAGGATTCTATGAAGGCACTCCCCTCACAAATCCGAAGCAGGGGCAGAGCTTTGAGAGAAAGCCGGGAAAGCTAATGCCATATTCAGGCAACTATATTGACACTGGCGACAACAGCGCAGATTTCATAATCAGGGAGAATCCTGAGCCGCAGAACAGCATGAGCGCTTCTGAAGAGCAGACGCCTGCGGGAAGCATCGAACTCTCATTTTCAGTGGACAAACAGCCCGCAATAATTTCACTTGAGCTTGCAGACGAGAATCCCAGCAAGCCGGGAATACAGGTGATACCAGTTCCAGGCGGGGAAAAGGCATTGCTCATAAGGATAAATTCAAGCAAGAACACATCATTCTGCGGAAGAATCCAGTCAGGCAGCATTGAAAGGAATTTCTCATTTTACCTTGAAAATGGAAGCATAATATCAAACTTCTCAATGCATTACCATGATGCGCCTGGCAATTACACAGCATATGCAAGGGCATGCTCATCCTCTGAAGAGGCAAGCATAACTTTTGAGTATGAGCCCCTCATAGCCCTGTCAGTTGATTCTCCCAAAATCCTGCTGCCGCAGCTGCCCGCCGGCTCCTCATTTGAGATAATAGGAGATTATGACACTGCAACAGAAGGGAAGCCGACTCTCTCAAACATAGGCAACAGGAACATTTCAACAAGCATATTCTCAGGCGGGTTTTCAGGGGCAAACAGCTCATTGGGCCCGGAAATTGCAGGGTTTGCATTCTCAGAAATACCTGAAGGGCTGCAGGCGCTCTCGCAGGAGCCGAAAGAAGGGCCGATGCTTTTCCCTGAAGAAAAAGCCCCTCTTACGCTCCGGCTAACCATTCCCGCCGGCTCAATTAAGGGAAACTACAGCGGCACAATAATGATAACTGCAAGGGGCAGGTGAGCAGGATAAAGCACTTCATTTTTTTCATTGCAGCTTTAATTTCGCTTCTTGCTGCAACCAAAGCATTTGCAGTTTCAGTGGCGGTTTCCCCTGATGCGCTCTCGCTCACAGCAGGGGGCAGTCCGATGCAGTTAACAATATTCAACATTGAAGGCAGGGAAATGAATTTTTTCATAAAAGAAAACTCTGGAGCTGTCTCATTTTCGCAGGAAAATGTCCTGATACCTGCAAAAGCGAGGGCAGTTGTAAACGCCACTGCAAAAAAATCATGCGCAGATTCCAATGCAGAGATTGAGATAAGCCCCGAATCGCAGGGAGAAATAACCCCCTCTCTGTTTGTGGCAGCCCATATACTTCCTGGTGTTGGCTGTGGAAAGGAAAAGCATGCCAATCCAGTTGCAGGGTTCATGCTCTCAGCAGCAATAGGCTGCCTCGGGCTGATTCCTTACCTAAAAAACAGAAGAATCAATTCCTGATTCCTGTTTCTTTTTTCAGGCGCTCAAGGAAGGTGTCAAACTCCCTCTCCCTGACACAAAGCCCGCAGGCATTCTCGTGCCCGCCCCCATAGCCGTCAAGCCCCACGAGCGCCTTTTTTATCTGCTCTGGAAGGTTGCCCCTGGATGAGCGGAGGCTGCACTTCACATAGCCGTTCTTCTCCCTGCCTATTATGTTGATGCGGTCAGGGAACCTGTAAAGCAACTCGTTGCTCAGCTCCCCTGTGAAGCTCATCTTCTTGCTTGGGTAGAGGTAAACTATAGGATTGTCCTTTGAGTGCTTCTTGAGAATGTCATTTATCAGCGAGTCATACTCATCCTTGACAGAGAAATATCTTTTGTAGATAAAATTGCCTGCCGGGCTCTCCTGATTGAGTATCTCATAAGGGCTCTTTATCCTTGTGAGTATCTTTATGCACTTCATAACTTCGCTTGTCCTGCCCTTAAGGGCGAACGAGAAAATCCTGCTCAGCTCGCCAAGCTTTGTATTGAAGAGTATCTCTGCAGGGTCGCTCAGCTTTTTAGGCAGCAGATCAGGGTATTCTTCCGAGAATTTCTCTGCAAGCCGCTCATCTATGAACCAGTCCCCAATCATGCCCACCATTGCCATCCACAAATCCTCTTCAATTATCTTGTAGCACCAGAAGGAGGTTGGCCTGCTGTCGCGGATATCATTCAGCCGCGGATTGTAATACTTGACTCCTGGAATGCCTGCAGGGGCGTGGTGGTCCAGCCAGACAATAGGCTTGTTGCAGTTCTCCACAAAATCAGGGCTTAATAACGGCTTGTCAAGCACGAAAACCATGTCAGAGTCATACTCATTAACCTTTGCGGCATACTCCTCCTTGACCTCAGGGCTCGACTTTACAATCACGCCTTTGCCCCTCCCGTTAGCCCGGTAGAAAAGCAGGAAGGAGCAGAGCCCGTCAGGATCGTCGTCAAAGAAGTAGATGGGCCTCTCGGACTTGTCAAGATATGCCCTTATCTCCTCAATCTCCTCTTTTGTCAATGCCATCTCAATTCCCCTGACAAGGGAAAAGCGCTTTTATTAAAAGGTTTTCTATGCCGGCATTACTCTTTTGCGCATAAGAATTTGTAGAGGCGGTCTATTGCATTGCCAGTGACTTTTTCTATAACTGAATTCTTCTCACAATGAGACAGTATCTCCTGCTTTGAATAGTCCGTTTCTATAACTCCAATCTTTGTCTTTCCTTCTTTTCTCAGCGAATATACCATAAGCTCGTAAAACCCGTTCAGGAGGTGAAGGTATTCAACATCAAGGGTAGAGCCGTTCATCTCCTCAGGCCTTTTCCTCTCATTTATCCTTTCCATGAGAGTGGGATTCGGATTCCCCCTGAGATATAATATCATATCAGGATAGGGAAGGTTTTCTGTAATCTCTCTGCTCCGCCTTTCATAATCAGCCCATTCCTCTTTGCTCATGTAGCCGAACTCCTTTTGGGCGCGGGCAAAAACCCCAATATCCTCATAGATTGTCCTATCCACTATCGCAGAGGAGCTCCCGCCTGTTATCTCATTCATCTTCTCGGATTTTGCCTCAAGGAAGAAAATCTGGCTCTTGTATGCCCACTCTTTGGGATTCTTGTAGAACTTATCAAGGTAGGGATTTTTCTTGTCCAGCTCCTTGTAGACAGGGCAGTTGAGCAGCCCGCCAAGAATGTTTGCAAGCGTGGACTTGCCCACGCCGATGTTTCCTGCTATGCCTATCACATGCTTGTTCTTCGAGAATTCCTCCCTGAGAGCAGCACATTTCTCGTCGTTGTAAAACTTTTTCACTACAGAATCAAGCCCGCTGAAATCTTCCATGATTAATACCCCACTGCAGGCACATTATCTCAGGGGGTTTATAACTTTTTCTAAATTATGATTCTGCACCAGAAAAGGGGGCAAGGGGCTGATTTGCTAGGTATTTGATGTCGAGATTGGGGGTGTCAACATCAGTTATAGAAGTATCAACTTCAATACCTACACGCACAGCCCCTTGAGCATGAAAACTAAGCGCTCTCTTCCTTCTCACCTCTTATCTTTCCCAGGAGAGCATGGTCTTTCCTGACCGCGGCCTCAATCGCTTCCTGAAGGTACTCCTGCAGCGTCGTTTTCTTGAGCACAGAAATTATCTTCGCCTGAGAGTGGATTTCGTCCTTCAAGCCGATGTTGACCTTCTTCATTCTTCACGACGCTGCTATGATTTTTTTATTATTTATGTGATTTACATAATCTTTCTTATTTAAATATTTTGCTATTGTTTAATATAACGATTTCCTAACTTATCTTTATTATTAAAGAATAAAAATATTTCAGTTACCTAAGAAGTTTTATACTTTTACATTAAAATATTTTCATTATAAAAGTAATTTAAATTATTAAAATATTTCTGGCTCGACAATAAAAATGGGCAGGACTCCCTTTTCTGCCATTTGCTTTTCAGTTAAATTTATTAAGCGGGAAAGTTTCTGCCCATCCATGGATCTTTTCGAGGCGATGATTGAAAGGAGAAGCATAAGGAAATTCACTGACGAGCCCGTTGCCTGGGGAGATGTAGTGAGAATTATAGAGGCCGGCATGAGCGCCCCATCCTCAGGAAACCTGCAGAACTGGCGGCTAATAATAGTGACAGACGAGGCAAAGAGGAAGGCCATAGCAGAGGCATCTGCCCAGCAGTACTGGATGGGGAAGGCGCCTGTTCTCATAGCTGTGTGCTCGGACATGGACAAGATGAGGAAGTTCTACGGCATAAGGGGGGAGCGCCTTTATGCCATACAAAACTGCGCAGCAGCTGTTGAGAACATGCTGCTTGCAGCCTATTCGCTTGGATTAGGCGCCTGCTGGATAGGCGCGTTTGACGAGAACGCAGTCCAGAGGGTGCTGGAAAACCCGGACAGCACGAGAATAGAGGCAATTGTCCCGATAGGGCATCCTGACGAGAGCCCTGACAGCCCAAGCCGGTATTCCATAGAGACACTATGCTTCTTTGAGAAGTGGGGAAACAGGATGAAGGACATGCCGGGAGTGCTCTGGGATTTTGACGTTGCCGGAAAGGCAATAAGAAAGGGCAGGAAAGCCGGCTCATCCCTGTCACATCACAGCAGGCATCTCATTGAAAAGATTGCAGGCAAAATAAAGAAGATAAAGAAGAAGTAAAAGAAATAAAAAAGAGGCGATAATATGGGATTATTTTCTTTCAGGAAAAAGAAGGCAGAAGACCCCCTTGGGCTTTCAAAGATGAACCTGGGGCTTCCGAACGAGAATTCTTCTGCTTCACAGCAGTATGGCTACCCTGGGCAGTATCCCTCGCAGGACACGTCAGCGGGATTCCAGCAGGGAGTCCCCCAGCCATCGGCATTCCAGCAGCAGGCAGCATACCAGTATGGAAGCCAGCAGCAGTATGGAGGAATGGACAGTCAGCTGTACATGTTGCAGAAGAATATGGAAGTAATCTCGGCGAAGCTTGACTCCATACAGATGTCGATACAGAACCTCAGCCAGAGAATCTCAAACATTGAGATGAGGATGAAGGAGAGGAGCTGGTAAATTGGCCAAGAAAAGGACTGCAAAGAAATCGAAGAAGGCAACAGGCAGGAATTTTTTCTGCATATTCTCAATAGCCCTTGCCTTGTCACTATTCCTTGACAGGATTGTGAAGCACATTCTGCTCAGGAATTTCTTCTTAGGCACCTCCTTCCCATTAATTGGAAGATTTGTTTATTTCAACCTTACGGGAAACTCAGGGGCTGCATTCAGCATGCTTCCCGGCAGGAATATTCTGCTAATCTGGGCATCTGTAATTGCCCTGGGCGCGATATTATTTTTCTCAGAAAAGATTTCAAAAGACCGCTGCCTCTCCATTTTTGTGGGGCTTATTGCAGGAGGCATCCTGGGCAATCTCTATGACAGGATTGTCTACGGCTTTGTGGTTGACTTCATAGACTTGGGCATCTGGCCAGTATTCAACATTGCCGATTCATGCATAACAATAGGGGCAATAGGGCTTGCAATAATTCTTCTAAGAAGGAGTAATTAGAACTCTTCAAAATCCGCAAGGTCCTTGAGGTAGCCCTGCCTCTTCAGGTAGTTGACCTGCGTGCGCCTATACTTAAATATTATGTCGCCCTTCTCGTCGCCGCCGAACTCCCACGGCTCGACAACAACAGTGTCTCCTTCCCTTACCCAGAGCTTTCGCTTGAGCCTTCCGGGAATCCTGCACACCCTTGTCTTGCCGTCAAGGCACCTCACCCTTATCCTTGAGGCGCCGAGGCGCTGCTCGACTATTCCGAATGTCTCCTTTTCCCTTGGAAGCTTGAGGTGGTGGAACTCCTCTTCAGGATTTTCACTGTTCACTACACGCTTTTTCGCTGCACGCGTTTTATCTTTAAAATAAGGCATAATCGCCAGGAAAGGGGGCCCATTTATAAAGTTTTTGAATCAGATTCTTTTTGTTTCCTGCTGCCCTTCTCCTCGCCATTCGGCTTTCCGTTTATCGCCAGAACCTTGATGTTCATCACAATATCCCTCCCTGCCAGGGGGTGGTTCGTGTCAAGAATGACTGAATTTTCCCTTACCTCATCTACATGGCAGCTTATGGCGCTCTTGCCGTCTGTTATGACGAGATGCTCGCCTGCAATAAAATTTTTCCTGCCTGCGAGCTCCTTCGGAACCTCCTTCACCTTGGAATTATCGCGCTCGCCGAATGCATTCCTCGCAGGTATTGCAAAGGTCCTTGTCTCTCCCACAGACATTCCTATCAGCGCCTCCTCAAGCCCCGGAATTGTGCTGCCTGAGCCGACTATGAATTCAAGGGGCTTGTACTCGCGCTCGTCATCAAGGATTCCGCAGTGGTCAGCCATGAAGCCGACGGATGTGTCAATGATTGTGCCGTCCATAAGGGATTCTGTGTAGTCGACCTTTACCAGGTCACCCTTCCTTATGTTTTTTGGCTCTTCATATGAGCCACCATTTTCATCTTTCATCTATCCCCCTCTTTTAATCCTAAATTTATTTTTTCATCAAGCGGACATAGATTGTCTCGCCCTTTTCAGCATAATTCTCCAGCATCTTTTGTATCTCAGGATGAAGCTTTCCGGACTCAATGAGCTTGGAGAGTTCAAAAGTGTTTGGTTCTGCAAGCCTGTCCCACAGCCCGAGCGCCTTTATTGTGTTTATGAAGTCAGCCCTCCTTTCATCCTCCCTCTTCGGAAATGAAAGGCGCGGGTAGCTCTTGACAAAGACCTTGACATCAGAGCCGTAAACTATGTTAACATTATTTCTTGCCGCGAAATCCTTGAGCCTTGCCTTCAGCTCATCTGCCTTTTCAGAGAGCTCCTTGACATTTTCAGAGACCTCTGCATATTCATTGGCAAGCTTTACGCCGTTGTCATCCTTGTATTCTTCCGCTGGCTTTTTCTCAAGCTCGTAGAGATGCTTGAAATTCGGGCAGACAGGCCTGAACTCGCACCAGCTGCAGAGCGCTGACATTTTAGGGGGGAATTCCCTGCACGCCTCAACCTCATGTATCAGCTCCAGGACATCCTTCCTGAGGTCCTCAAGCTGCTCGTCTGTCCTCTCGGAATGTATCTCCCTGTCAAAAGCAAGATAGTGCCAGACAAGGGAGATTTTCTTGGCATCGGGAAACATCTTCTTTATGCCGTAGGCATATATTGCGAGCTGCCTATCGCAGTCAGCCTCCTCCTGGGTCTTGATTGAGCTGCTTGTCTTGTAGTCATGTATCTCATAGGCGCCTTCAGGAGACATTGAGAGGCGGTCTATCCTTATGTGGATGTGGTATTCCTTGCCGTCGTCAAGGTTTATGTGCTCCTTTGTCTCAAGGGCAATTGTCCTTGACTGGTTAAAAGGGTGATAATGCCTGTAATAATCAGAGATGAAGCGCTCGCCCATCTTCCTATAGTTTTCCTGGCTGTAGCCCTTCCCGGCCCTGACAATCAGTATGCCCTCATTCCAGTTCTTCTCCCACTCAGAATTATAGAAATCCAACAGCTCCTGAAGCGAGTCAAGCTTCTCAAACATAAGGTCGCGGTAGAGCTTATCAAGCGCCTCGTGCACCCTCGAGCCGAGGAATGCCTCCACTGACTCCTCAACCTCGGTCTCTATCTTGTCTATGTAGGCGAACTTGAACTTCAGATGGCACTGCTCAAATGTCTCAAGCCTAGAATAGCTGTAAAGCTTCATTTTTTCAAAACTCTTTTTCCAACCACTAGCAGAATTTCAGGGTATATAAAAGTTTTTATCTATATTTCTGTGAAATGGCTTTTCTTATCCTGAGCAAATACCTGTTTCTTTTCGCATGCGCAATCTGCACCATTGCGCTCTTCTCCAGCGAGAGCACGCTGTTGACAATTGCTGAAAAGGAAAGATTGACTTTCTTGTAAAATTCCATCAGCTCCCCTGCTTCCTCATGCTTGTAGTTCCTGGCGCTCTCTGCATACATCTTCTTAAGCTTCTTCTCAACAACATCCCAGTCAAAATTCCGCACAGATTCCCTCGCCCTTATGCACATTCTGCGATAGGAATCTTCATTCTGCTCCAGAACCTTTCTCACAGCACCGGCAAACCTTCTTGGGCTGGTATTCCTGGAAAGGGCAATGCCATTCTTTCCGTCAATCAGTTCTGAGATTGTCTCATTTTTCAAGCCGACAACAGCCCTTCCGGAGGCCATTGCCTCAAGCACAACCAGGCTCTGGACTTCCATCAGCGATGCAGATACAAAAAGATGCGACGTGGCTATGCAGGAGGGAATTTTCTTGTACTCAACCTCCCCGGTGAACTCCACATTCTCAAGCCCATATTCAGAGCACATGCGCTTCAACTTTCTCAGATAGCCAAGATGAAGCTCTGAGCCGATAAGCACCAGCTTGTATTCCCTTGGAAGGTATCTCATTGCCTCGACAAGGAATGCCTGGTTCTTCCTGTCGCTCAGGAAGCCGATAAAAAGCAGGGTCTTCCTGCCCTTAAGCCGGGCTATTGGTATCTTTTCATACCTTTTGATGTCCTTGCCATTGGGAATTATGTAAACTTTTTTCCTGTCACAGAACCTGGCATGGTCCATGTATGAATGCCTGTTGAGCGCAACTATCCCGTCGCAGTGCCTGAAAAATTCAGTCAGGTAGCGCTTCAGAGTAGTCCTTTCAAGCCATCTTGACGCAGGCGCAAGTATGTTGGGCATGGAAAATTCGAGGCATTTTGAAGGAAGCACGTGCCCTGTGTAGAAGAATGGGATGTCATGCTCTATTGCATAAAGCATGCCATAGATGTCTATGTCAATGAAATCATTCGCATGAATTACATCAGGATTGAAATTTTTTATGAATGAATTGAACCTTGAGAGAGTTTTTTTGCTCCATTTTACTGCAGAGAGATTCCCGCGTATGTTCGCCTTTATGGAGAATATCGTGAGGCGCCCCTCCCTTGAGAGGATTCCCGTCCTATCTCCGGGACAGATTAGCGCCACATCGTTTTTGCGCGAAAGCGCCCTCGCCATATCAAAGGGCACCCTTCCAGCGCCACCGCCGAGCCCCTCCTTGAACATAGTTAAGATAAGTATCCTCATGATGCTGAAAAATGCAGGTTTATATAAAAAATTAACCTTCTTGGCAGAGAAAATCATTTAAATAAATATGATGTAGTGCACTGACGATGGGAGACAAAGAAAAACTTGTGCATATATACAGGACAATGCTTGCTGAATACGGCTGCCAGGGCTGGTGGCCAGTCATAAGCAATAAGACGCTTCTCTGCGAATATCATGCTGGAGCCCCCAGAAACAAGGAGGAACAGTTTGAAATCTGCCTTGGAGCAATACTGACGCAAAACACTGCCTGGTCAAATGTTCAGAAGGCGCTAATCAATCTGAAAAGAATTGGTGCACTCTCTCCTGAAAAAATATTGTCGCTGAAAAAGGAAAAGCTCCTCTCTGCAATAAGGCCCTGCGGCTACTTCAACCAGAAGGCGAAAAAGCTTCTGGAATTCTCAAGGTTTTACATCTCGTTAAGTGGAAGGACTCCTTCGAGGCAGGAGCTGCTCTCTGTGTGGGGGATAGGAAAAGAGACAGCTGATTCAATGCTGTTGTATGCCTGCGGCATGCCCATATTTGTTGTTGATGCTTATACAAGAAGGATATTCTCGCGCCTCGGGCTTGTCAAAGAAAAGGAGGAATATGAAAATATAAGGAAATTCTTTGAGAAAAATCTCAGGAAGGACGCAAAACTCTGCCAGGAGTTCCACGCCCTGATAGTTGAGCATGCAAAAAGGCACTGCACCAAAAAGCCCAAATGTCAGGGCTGCCCCCTCTCCAAATTCTGCAAGCGCAATTAAGCGAAGATTTAGGACAGAGCCCACCGCAGGCAAACCTTTATATAAACTTTCCAAAATTAAAATATTCATGGAGCGAATACAGAAGATAATAGCTAACGCCGGGCTGATGTCCA
>Ga0210017_1000355_pt1 | contig 37794 bp, 35 predicted proteins | sample CryGeyCG2014_020_FD_183966 | JGI IMG/M metagenome (GOLD analysis project Ga0210017, IMG submission 183966) | Groundwater microbial communities from aquifer - Crystal Geyser CG08_land_8/20/14_0.20 (SPAdes) (version 2) | ecosystem: Environmental > Aquatic > Deep subsurface > Groundwater | place... | reverse complement strand
ACTCGGCGCGTGAACATTCATATCTTTTGTAAAAGCCGCGTCGTTTACTTTTCGCATAAATTCGAGCGAATCCAGACCAATCTGCCGATTTAACAATGCCGCGATATTTCTCGCCTGATATCCTTCTGGAATCGTGATTCGGACGGTTTGAATAGTGTTATCGGACAACGTTCTAACCAAACTGAGATACGTTCGATTATCAGAGAAGCGATACCGCCCTGCACGTAGAGATTTGCTTCGAAACATCAATTTGGCGGCGAGAATAAAACCTCGCGGATAGTCGATAATCCGCTTCTCGGCAAGCAAATTCGCGATTCCGGAAAGACTTGTTCCCTTTGGAATCGTGATGACCTTCCGGGCATTTTCCGTGTAAACAGGCAAATTGAGAACGGTAAAACCGGCGGCAAGTAGCATGACAAGCACGATCGCAATAACCGATAATATTGCCTTATTTTGGGTGGTTTGGCGTTTAAACAATTTACGTTTCAGCTGTTTTCTTAAAGCAGTCAAATTATGATTCATATTTACGGGGATTTAAGTCCGAAAAGGCATTGGAATAAATGTAAGAATAAAAATTGCTAATGCAATAATACCAATGGTGATTTCACGACGGGAAAGCGGCGTATGATCGTCAATTATCGGCGGGTGCTTGACGCGAATGAGAAAAAAGACGAGCGCCGCCCAAACGATCCAGTTGGCAGAAAAAATTCCCAGAATCAATATAGCGACAAGCGAACCGTACGCAACTTTTGGATACCAATCACCCAAAAGCGCAAAGGCGATATGACCGCCATCCAATTGTCCGATTGGCAACAAATTCAGCATTGTGACAAGCATTCCGATCCAAGCCGCGAAGGCGACCGGATGCAACATGATATCTTGCACTTCGGTCAATCCGGGATAGAGAATAGCCGTGGCAATTTTCATTAAAAGAGAATCACCCAGTTGAATGCCGCCAGCGTTAGCAATGTTGGTCACAGTCGAAAGTGACAATCCGATGAACAAAGCCGGTAGTGCAACAATAAATCCCGCAAACGGACCAGAGGCGCCGATTTCGACTAACGCCAGTCGATTTCGGACCGGCGAACGCATTTTGATAAACGCGCCGAACGTTCCGATGAGTGTTGGCGCCGGAATGAAATAAGGCAATGTCGCATCGACGTGATGTTTCTTCGCAGTTAAAAAATGTCCCATCTCATGTACGCCGAGGATCAGCATCAACGTCACGGAAAAAGGAATCCCTTTCCAAATCTGAGTAAAATTCTTGAACGGACTGACGCCTTCCATCATTGCGCCAGCGAGAATTGTCGTGACAATTGTCGCCAGAAACAAGGTCAAATGAATCGAAGGTCTTTTAGCCGATTTGATGACCGGTCTAACGATAAAAACATCGATACCGTCCGACGATTTTCTTTGTATGGAACGAACAAGACGTCTCGATCGTCTTCTTGCTTCTCTCAGTGTGACGCCGGAAAAGAGGAACCCTTCTATTAACAAGGTTTTGCCTTGGTCGCGAGCCCGGATGATTTGCATCCACTGTCCAAGGTGGAAAATTATTTCCTGTCGTTTATTTTCGTCCATACATCCTGTTATGTACCAATCATCAAATTGACTTTGGAAACTTACAATTCAAAGGACAGGAAATCAAAGGTAAAATATTCGAATTCTTCTGTTGCTACAATAGTCGGGGTTTTCGGCGACTATCTGAACGAATAAGAGCCGATCAGTGACCGGCTCTTTTAATATTATCGAGAGGCAAATGGAAGTTTAGTTTTTCTTCAATCCCTCAGACTTCACAACTGGACATTCACTCCTAATCACATCTTTTCTTATCGAAACCTTTACCTTCCACATTATCTTTTCTGTCATGCATGGGACGATCTTCCCTGTCAAACGGTTTTCTCCTCATCGGCGGTCTCATTTCACCTTTCATGCCACCTCCTTTGTGTCCCATGTGTTTGATAAAAATCTTCTTCTGATCGGGCGTCAATTTATCCATGACAGCGAACTGATGGTCAACGTGCAATTGATCGACTTTCAGCTCAATTTTGCTGATTTTGTCCAATTGAGTCTTGATTTTTTCTTTGGCAGGATTGTCATCTTTATAGAGTTTTAAAAGATCGAGATTCTCTCTCTTGAGTTCGGCTCTGATCGTGACCATTTCTTTTTGCTGATCGATCCTGAGTTTTTCGATGTCGCTCTTTTGTTGATCGGTGAGTTTTAATTCAGCCAACGCTCCGCCATTTTTATGGTAACTGCCTTGAGCGAACGAAAACGATGCGAAGATCGCTATGACAAACAGAAGCATTCCAATTTTACCCATGACTTTCATACAATTTCCTTTCATTCGATATTCAGCGAGGGTGTCGCCTTTTTTGAAGTTATGTTCAATTTTCAAAACACATGCATTTAGACGCCAGAAAATGATGAAAGGTTAACTTTGAAAAAAATTTGCCGATTTTACCGAAGGACAATGAATTTTCGCCGGATCATGTCAGTTCCTTGCTTAAGGAACAGGAAATAAATCCCGGAGGAGACGCATTTGCCCAAATGGTCTTTTCCATCCCAATATGTCACATTCAACCCAACGTTGCTGGAAGAAAACGGAAACGCTCGAATTTCATATCCCCTGATGTCGAAAATCTTCAACTCCGCAGGATGATCGTTCGGCAACCGAATAGGAATAGCTAATTGACTATTTCTTGAAATGATAAACGGATTGGGCATCGGCGATAAAATGGTCAATTTTCCAAGCTTCGTATGCAGATCACCTGAATATGTCAAATTCATATTGAGCGTATCAACACCGTCAAAAAAACCAAACGGTAAAATCCGATCGCTCAGCGCTTCCCGATCGAGAAAAACCTCGACAGAAACTGTATCGTTTTTCCCAACAACACCAGACGCGGGTGAAAAGTACAAAACAGGCGACTGCGAGGTAAATTTATACTCCGACTCGCCAATTCCGATATTAAAAAGAGTCATCTGTAGACGACCGATCTGATTTGAAAAATCCGTAGCGGCTGGAATTACGACAGCCTGTGATTTTTCATAATTACGTTGAAGAACAGATAAGAATAGCGTATCCGAACCGCCATTTGATTGAATCGGAATAGTGAATTCGTTAATACCGGTCGGCAAAATATTTCGATCGATGCTTATATCGACCGATTGACAGGAAGTCGTCACGACACCTTCATCCGGTTCGACGGTAAGCCATGTTGGCACATCGGCGGCGATTTCCCATTCCAAAGCCTGTGTTCCACCGTTTCGCACTGTGAAACTGCCCGAATAATCATTTTGCCACAAATAAAGTGAATCCGGCTCAATTGAAATTTCCGGCGGTAAATTCAATGGTTCACTGACTATCGCTCGGATATGCCAGTCACCTGTCAGCAATTCACTACCGACGGAATAATTTGCCAAACTGATAAAAACACCACCGGATTCTTTTAAAAGTGCTCTGCCGGTTCCATCTTTCGTGTGACTGTATCCCAGCGCTTGTTCGGCATCAGAACTGGAAACGGAAAGAATAAATTTTGTCGAGTCTTCAGGAAATTCCACATCACCGAAATCGAACCGTGTCCATGATTCAGCGTAGGGTGTAAGATTCTTCCATTCGGCAAGATAAGAAGATGACGCCGATGTATAAAGTCGGATGGTGATGGGCGATTCGCTATCGCAATGAACTTTAATTCCTTTGAGTTTGCCACCAGCTGAAGGCATCACAAACCGCTCGGCGGCTTCCGCTCCATTCAATATTATATAAAAACTTGTCGAATCGCCGTCAAATGCGATTTCCGTTTCGGTCGTTCCGCCAATTCCATCTGCGGAAAAGTTGAATGTGATCGGATCGTCCTGCGCCAGAAGCGATGTCGAAAACGGAATGAATGAGATTTTTTCATAACCGTATCCGAAATCCGGGTCGGAATACTGGAAATCCGTACCATTCAGATCGATGATTTCGATGTCCGGAACGACGGTATGTTTAACAACGGCCATATGAAGTTGATCGTCGGAACTGTGCGTCATGTTGAACTGGATATCCTTGCCGGAATAAAATTGAACATATTCGGCTGCACCTGAATGAAGATTTTCAGTAATGATTTCCCCTTCCGTAAAATTAGAACTAAAGTAACCGGATGTGACCGTTGGAATTTCAACGCCATATCCGTATCGACCGTCATCGATAGAACTATCATTCAGCAGGTTGGCAAGGTACCAATCTGTCAGCAAATCCTCGCTTGTCATCGACGGATAACCGTGCATATGAAGATAGTATAAATAACTGTCGAGCGAACGCCGTGTCCCGTCACGCGTCACTTCACCGATCATTTCCATACCAAACCGGCGGTACATGTAAAATGACCAGAGTGCGACTTTGGAATAATCGGTGATCGAATCATCAAAATTATTCAACGGTCGATCGGTATCGCTTAAAAAATGTGCAAATGAACGTGATGGAAAACCGAGAAGCCTTGGAGCCAATTCCGAAAATCCTTCATTCAGCCAGGTTGATTCATTCGAATCGTACCGGAAATGGATGAGATGCTGTAACTCATGCGCCACAGTGTTGAGCGTCGAGTTTTCGCCCGCGTTCGCCGGATTCGTGTCGATATAAATCATATCGCCGCGGTTGCCTTTCCCGGAGCCGGAATTGATCTGATCCAGCGGATCGAAATAACCGGCGACGTAAGTTTCCGATACACCTTCTTTGTAATCGTCACGAATATCTATCAAGAGAATGAAAAGCCGCCCGTTTTGATCGATATCCGGCGTCTGTCCAAAAATTGCAGTCTCGTTCGGTAAAATACCCAACTCGGGGTGAATGCTCCCGATTGGTGTTTGAAACAACATCGCGTTGACGACCTTTTGGACGTCGGCGTCAGTCACGTGACCGTTATCATATTCGTTCGTTTCGACATAAACCGTCATGCCGGAACCAACATACTTTTTGTAAAATGCAATTTCAATGAGATTGACAGACGATGCAAAGATATTTTCCCGGATAAAAAATGTCGTGTCGCCGGACGCCGGTTTTTGTAAAGATTTAATTGATCGAACCGTCGGAATGCAATCCCAATGTTGCGCTGGACCCGGCATTGGAACCGCTCTCTTCACCGGTTGAAAGGATTGGGCGTTCAAGATAATAGTAAAAATCCAGAACGCAGTAAAAAGATGCGATAATTTTCGGATCATTTTTTCGGGATTGAGTGCCGTTCCATTACCGGATCGCGATTCATGAGGTGATGAACGGCAAGGTGCGGATCTTTATTCTCAAACAGCACCTTGTAAATTTCTTCGGAGATTGGCATGACAGCGCCATATTTTGAAACCATTTCGTGAACCGTTTGGCAAGTTTCAACGCCTTCGGCCACCATTGTCATTCCGGCAAGAATATCCTTGAGTTTTCGGCCTTTGCCGATCTCTTCACCAACATATCGGTTTCGGCTGTGTTTGCTTCCACAGGTGACAATCAGATCACCAACGCCACTCAATCCGGCGAATGTTTCTTCCTTTCCGCCAAGCATCATGCCGATGCGTGTAATTTCAAGCAAACCGCGTGTGATCAATGCGGCTTTGGAATTGTCACCGAGATTCATTCCATCACAAATCCCCGAAGCGATGGCGATGATGTTTTTAATCGCGCCACCAACTTCAACACCAACGATATCCGAATTGGTATAAACACGAAAATAGGACGACATAAATAATTTTTGCACCGCCTGCGCTGACTCTGGCGATGTCGAAGCCGCGACGACTGCTGTTGGGACTTCGCGGGAAACTTCCTCCGCGTGGCTCGGTCCGTGAAGCGTAACGATCTTGTCCGTGGGATGATCCAAAACCTCGCGAATGACTTCGCTCATCCGTTTCAATGTTCCGCGCTCGATGCCCTTGGAAAGGTTGATGATGATAACGTCTTTTAATACTTTTCCTCTCATTTTTTCAAGTAGAGAACGAACCGTCTGGGACGGAACGGCAATAATAATGAAAGAAACGTTTTGAATAACTTCATCCAACTGATTAGAAATCGGAATTTCACTCGGAATCGGGATACCTTCGAGAAGTGGATTCTTTCGCGTGCGGTTCATTAGAGTGACATTTTCAGAGAAATATTCCCACAATCGGACGATATGTTTGCGGTTATAAAGATGGATTGCAACCGTTGTTCCCCAACTTCCGGCGCCAAGAACTGCTACTGATTTCGATTTCAATCTAAATGGCATGATTTCATTCTCATTTTTTTTATTTTTCGATCACCTCGCCGACAAGAGTGACAGATTCTCCAGAAGCGTTCAGGTTTTCTGTAATGGAATCCGCCGAACCGCGATCTACAATTAAAATCATCCCGATACCGAGGTTGAAAACCTTCCGCATTTCTTCCGTCTCGATCTCACCCGCATCCTGAATCAGTTGAAATATCGGTAGCCAGTCCCATGCTTTCCAGTTGATCTTGAGCCGCAAATCTTCCGGAAGCACCCGCGATGTGTTGCCGACAATTCCGCCGCCTGTGATGTGACTGATTGCATGAAGTCCCGCATTTTGAAGAAGCGATCTAACTGGTTTCAGATAAGAACGATGAATCCGGAGAAGCGCGTCGCCGACAGTTGTCCCCAAAGAAGTGACGAACTCGTCGATTCGGTATTTTTCAAGTAGCACTTTCCGCGCCAGCGAAAACCCATTGGTGTGTAAACCCATCGACGGTAAACCCAGAAGCAGATCGCCTTTTTTTACTCTACCTGTCATCAAATTCTGCCGATCAACAACACCAACAATTGTTCCAACGAGGTCGTAATCCTTGACCTGATAAATTCCGGGCATTTCCGCCATCTCGCCTCCGATGAGCGAACATTCGTTTTCCCGGCAGGCTTTTGCCATTCCAGAAATAATTTCTTTAACGATCGACGGTTCTAATTTCCCCATTCCAATATAATCAAGAAAAAAGAGCGGTGTCGCGCCCGTCGTCAAAATATCGTTCACGCAATGATTTACCAGACACTGCCCGATAGTATCGTGCCGATTCAGTATGTTGGCGATGATCAATTTCGTGCCGACACCATCGGTACTCGCGACTAAAACGGGATGCTGATACGCGTCGGTTGGAAATTGAAAACAACCGCCGAATAATCCAATGTCGGTCAGAACGTTCGGTTGAAACGTGCCGCGAACGATTTCCTTGATTTGCGAGACCGCAGACGCACCAGCGGAAATGCTGACGCCCACTTGCTCATACGTTTGCTTCACTATCCTTCCGATTCCTGATACAAATGATCGATTAGTTCTGCGTAGCGTTTTTCAACGACATTTCGTTTGACTTTCAGAGACGGCGTCAACTCGCCGCTTTCAATCGTAAATTCATCCGGTAAAATGACGTATTTTCTCACTTTCTCGAATTGCGCAAATCCTTCCATTGACTCGCTGATGACACGGTCAAACAACTCTTTCACTTCCGGCAAACGAGTCAGTTCCGTGCGATCGCGGTACTGAAGGTTTTTCTCCTTCGCCCACGCTTCAAGGTTGGAAAATGCCGGAACGATCATCGCCGAAACGAACTTGCGTTTATCGCCGATGACGACGATCTGCTCAATCCACTTGGATGTGGCGAGAACGTTTTCCATAGGTTGCGGCGCGACGTTTTTACCGCCGGACGTAACGAGGATGTTCTTTTTGCGGTCGGTGATACTTAAATATCCATCGCTATCTAAATTCCCTATATCGCCCGTATGGAACCAGCCATCATCGTCCATAACCTCTTTCGTGGCGGCTTCATCTTTGAAATATCCTCTCATTACATGCGGACCACGTGTGAGAATTTCACCGTCTGACGCAATTTTCACTTCGACATTCGGCAATATAACACCGACAGTGCCAATCTTGTTTTTCTCTAACGGATTGATAGAGATGACCGGCGAAGTTTCGGAAAGCCCATATCCTTCGAGAATGAAGATTCCCGCTGAATTAAAAAATTCGGCGATATCTTTGGCTAAGGGTGCTCCACCTGACACAAAAAAGCGTAGCTTTCCGCCAACTTTTTCTTTCAATTTTGAAAAAACCAACTGCTCCGCTACTTTCAACCGCATTCCAAGCAACGCGCCAACCTTTCCGTTATTTTTACGAAGATCGACGACTTTTTTACCGGCTTTAATCGACGACCAGAAAAGGTTCCGTTTGATGGATGATGCGACTGAAATATTATCGATGACTTTGGTATAGACTTTCTCGTAAAAACGGGGCACGGCGATCATCAATGTTGGATGCACTTCCGACATGTTTTCCGCTACTTTTTCGATGCTTTCGGCGTAGCAGATTTTCGCGCCAACCCATGTCGCCAGAAAGTGTCCCGCCATTCGTTCAAGAATATGACTAAGCGGTAAAAAAGATAAAAACACGTCCTCTTTATCCGCGCATAGAACTCTCAACGCTCCTTCTACATTCGAGGCAAGATTTCCATGCGTCAGCATCACGCCTTTGGGCTCGCCGGTCGTACCGGAAGTATAAATTAACGCCAAAAGATCATCCGGACCAATCGCCTGAACATCTTCCTTGAATTCTTCCGGATGCGATGAATTGTAAGATTCTCCAAGTTTAATCAAATCCTTCAGGGTCATCATTTTCGGGTGGTTCATCTGTGTGTCGTCGAGAACGATAACCATCTCAACATGTTTAATTTCATCGATCATGGAGAGAGCTTTATCGGCTTGATCTTTATCTCCGCAAAATAAAAATCGTGATTCGGAATGCTGGACAATCCACTTCATTTGTTTAGCCGTCAGAGTCGGATAAATCGTGGTTAAAGCGCCGCGCGAGCACATCGTCGCGTAATCCGCCATCGCCCAAAGATGGGAGTTTCCCGAGACAATCCCTACGCGCTCGCCAGGTCGAATGCCGAGCAATTTAAGCCCACCAGCCATTTTTTCAACAATCTGCCGAACTTGAGCAAATGTCAATTCTTTCCAAACGCCTGATTCTTTGTAGCCGTAACAGGGTTTTGTCGCGTACCTGTCCGTGTTTATGATAAACATTTCCGCAATGGTTTGAAACGTAACAGCAGTCATTTTTCCTCCCTTATTGTTAGATCGAGTTTTCCCTTGTTTTTATTTCCCAAAAACTTAACTTTATCACGCTTTTTGCCGAGGTGGTGAAATTGGTAGACGCAGCGGACTCAAAATCCGCCGGACTTCGGTCCATGGGGGTTCGATTCCCCCTCTCGGCACAACCCGAATCCCAAGTAAAAACTATTCCCATTTTCGTCTGGTCCTTCGGATTCATACTAAAATGCGATTAAACGAATAAACGAAAATTTATTTTGATTGAAGTTTAGCGAGGGCGCTTCGTGCTTTCCTGACCTCTTCTTTCGCCGATGGATAATTCTTCAGCACTTTTTGAAATTCATCGACCGCTTTTGTCGATTGGTCAAGGTTTAGGTAACAAAATCCTATGCGCAACTGTGCATAGGCTTCTTTGTTGCGATCACCCAGCCCGAAAACTTTCATAAACGCCGATAGAGCGTCTTGATAATTTTTCATACTGAAAAATGCTTCACCAATCCAATATTGCGCATTGTCTGCGAGCGGATGGGATGAATCGATCTTGACAATTTGCTCAAAAAGCGGCATTGCCATATCGTATTTTTTACTTTCCATCAGATGACTGGCGTTGGCGTATAGTTTTTCCTGCCGCAATATGACATCGGAAGCAGGTCGAACCACCACGATGGGACCGGGTTTTGGTAATTGCTCCTGTTCGGTTTTTAGACATTCCATCAGCGTCTTTCCTTCGACTGTTCCATCAAACAGTTCAAACGACACTCGCCTATTGAGAGATGATGGACCCTTCGCACCTTCGACAAGCGGCTTGCTGTCGCCTTCCGATTTGATCTCGATTCTGTTTCCTATGATGATTTGATCGTCAGGCGGGAAAAAATCAAGAATCCGATTGCCGATTACGACGGCACGTTTCTCAGAGACTTCGCGATTGAAATCTGAGGCGCCATCATTATCTGCATACCCAGTAATCCGAAGATGCAAACTCTCATCGCTTTTCAGTATCTTGACGATTTTATTCAGTGTCAACATATAGTTGCCATTGAGCTTAGTGCTCGGAGATTTCCATTCGCCGCGTTCAAAGAAAATATCATCGAATGTCATATTGAGAAAATGTAAAATCTGACCCTTTATGGGCATAAAAGTAGATGTTGCTTTGACCGGAATTTTTACGGTTCCGGGAGCAACGACCTTTTCTGTGGCTGGTGGTTGAGGTGTCACTGAAGTGGTTGCGGTTTTTGTGGTGTCTTTTTGAACTGGTTTAAGTTCAACCGGCCGCTTCGGAGAATCGGATTTGACTGCGCTCGTGTCGGGTTTGACAATAGGTTGTTTTACGGTCGGAGAAACGTTCACGGCCGGAGTTTGTTTCTTCGACAGCAATTTTGCTAACGAGTCTGGCGAGATACTTTTCGTTTGGGTTCGCAGTTGAGGATTCACCGTCGTCTGTTGAGTCGTTCTCTGAGGAAAAGTTTTTGGAGTCTCTTTTTTGACGGCTTCCTTGCCGCCGCCACAGGAGACCAGTAAAAAAGCAGTTAAAAGCCACGCTAATTTTTTCATTTCTCCGCCCTCCAAAAATAAAAGCATCCGCCAGTCAATATAATTTAAAGAATGACGGATGCTTGATTGATGTTTTAGAACCCCCTTTTATTTCTTTTTGGTCGCTTCAACCGGAGGTGTTTCTAAAATCTTGACTCTTTTTTCCAAATCGCTGAAATCTCGATTGATTTTGGTCAGAGCCGTTTGTAAATCCATAACAGATTGGTTGGTATTTCTTTGCAATTTGGTAATTCTGTCGCCGAGAGATTCTTGATCAGTCTTCAGATTCGCCAGCTGAGACTCAGTCATTGAGCGCAGTTCATTGATGGCCAGATTGGTCGAGTCCAATTTCGCTTCAAAATTTCTCTCGCTTTCATCCAGCCTATTGTTCATTTGTTGTAGGTCAACCTGGAACTGCTGAATGTGTTTTCCCCGTCCGATAAACTGAAGTTCAAGGTCATTTAAACCATGATCGAATTGTTCAATAGTAACAATGCGAACCGAATCCTTAACATCCAACGTGGCCAGCGTTTGCTCCATAGTATTCATTTGATAAACGAGGTAGCCAGAGACGACAACAAGTAAGATAATCATGATCGTCTTAATCAACTCTTTCATTCCAAACTCCCATATTTTACTTTTTTACCATGTTCTTTCGGTTAGTCAAACAGATGCCGCGACCATTCATTTTGCGAGGTTTCTCCCGGTGCTGTATCTTCCAATCCAGTCTTCAAAGCGTCAAACCCTTTTTCGGTTTCCGATGCGGGGAAATCTTTCAGTTGTTTCATAAGCGACTCGACGTCTTGATTGAAGATGGCGATTGTTTTCTCCAGCCGTTTAAAGAGCTCTTCCATGAGTTCTTTCCCATATAAATTATTGATACCCTGTAAAAGATCGTCGAATTTAGAAATCAGATAACTTTTGCAACTTTCGTCACTCCCAAAATCAGTTATTTTTCCATCAGCCATATTCGAGAAATCCTTACAAAAAATATCAACAGCAAATTTACAAATCTCATTTTAAATATCAATGGATTTCTACGTGATAATTTCACATTCGCTCTTTTTTAAATTCTTCCCAACGATCGATTTCCTTTAATATCTGCCTACAAATACTCCGCAGATATGGATTCACTTTAATTTCGACCGTCGGTTTATTCTGCGTCAGTTTATCCATAACTTCCCGAAATTCCGCCAGTTCGGAACGATCTACTTCGATACTTAATCGTGTCAACATTTTCAAACTCCGTCTATACTGTTTGTAATTTCACAGTTTTAAGCCGATTCCACAACCAGAATTTTCATTCAACAAGAACCTTTCCCGTTGCGAATTTCATTCCAAACGACGGAAAATTCACTCCGCTCAATGAGAAATAAATGACATTTAGAACAGTACATGTCGTCTTCGGTCGTCCGATCGTGAAGGTTAATGCAATAGAACAGAGCGTCTAAGGAAATTTCTGTTGGTCAAATGACGACAGCCTATTAAATTTGGGCGCAATGGTTAAAGTTAAAGAAAAGTCTAAGTCAACTTTCGTCGGGAAAAAATTAAAGCCAAAATCCTCTTTCGTCGAAAGCCTTTCTTTCACCAGTAGGAATTATCTGATTTTTGGAATCGGACTGCTTGCCATCATTTTCGGCTATATCGTCATGGCAAAAGGCAGTACCTACAGTTTTCAATCGCTGACCGTAGCGCCGATTATTTTATTGATCGGCTACATCGTTGTCATTCCGATTGCTATTCTCTATCGAAAGAAAGACCGAGCCGAAAAATCCGATACTGCGAAGTAGTTCCGGCATTTTTGTAGTTTTAACGGATCATCTTCGGATGAATCGCGGAATAGGTGCATTTATAAAAAAGCCCTCACGAAGAGGGCTTTAGATTATCCTTAGAAAGATGGCAATCAGGGTTTGATTTCCGTATTAGCGACAGGCTTTGGTTCCGTTTTTCCGGCTTTTTTGGATTTCCCCACTGTGGTCGATTTCGGTTCGCTTCCAGCAGAAGAATTTGTTTCACTATGTCGCTTAGCATAATCCGTAATATAAAATCCCGAACCTTTAAAAATCAATCCAACGCCTCCGCTGATCCGACGGTGAACGGTAGCTTTTCCACATTTTGGGCAGATGGTTAATGGCTCGGACGACATACTTTGAAAATTTTCAAACTCATATCCACAGTTATCGCAAACATATTCATAAGTAGGCATAATTCAGACTTTCTAAGCAAGATTACAAAGAATTGCCGAGACGTTGACAATATCTTCCGCACTGCAACCTCTCGAAAGATCATTCATCGGTTTCTTTAACCCTTGGATGATCGGACCGATCACTTCGCAACCGCCGATCCGTTGAGTCAGTTTGTAACCGATGTTTCCCGAACCCAGATCGGGAAAAATCAATACATTCGCATTACCGGCGATTGGGCTTCCCGGCGCTTTCTTCTCGCACACTTTCGGAACAATGGCGGCATCAAGTTGCAATTCACCATCGATCAGCAGATCAGAACGTTTTTTCTTGACGATTTCCGTCGCTATCGAAACTTTTTCTGCAAGAGGATGTTTAGCGCTTCCTTTGGTCGAAAATGAAAGCATGGCAACACGAGGTTCTTCCTTGACAATTTTCCGATGCGTTTCGGCTGTAGCAATAGCAATATCGGCAAGTTGTTCAGCCGTCGGGTCTGGCAAAACCGCGCAATCCGCAAAGCTCCAGATTTGTTCCGTATTCGGCGAAATGACCAAAATATCACTGGAAACCGTTGGCGTTTCGGGTTTTGTGCCGATGATCTGAAGCGCCGCGCGCAAGACATTTCCCGTCGTTGTGATTGCTCCGGAAACACAACCGTCTGCAAGATTCTTCTCGACCATCATTGCGCCCCAAAATGTCGGATTAGTCATGATACTTTCCGCATCGCTGAGCGTTGTTCCTTTATGCTTTCTTTTTTCATAATACGTATCAACAAATTCGCGGTAGCGATTGGATGATACCGGATCAACGATCTCAATTCCTTTTAAAGAGATTTGAATCCGCTCAGCCATTTGGTTGATGCTATTTGGATTGCCAATTAGAATCGGCGTTGCGATTTTTTCGGATTTCAACGTTGCGGCGGCGATAAGAACGCGTTCATCTATTGATTCCGGAAGTACAATTCTTTTATGAGTTTGCCTGGCTTTTTCCCGGACATTTTCGATTAATTTCATTGATTACTCTTTCAGTTTACTATACAATTCGTTTTTAACATACTCCGGAACAAACTGGCTGACATCGCCTCCGAATTTGGCAATTTCCCGCACCGTGCTGGAACTTAGATAAGTGTAATCGACGCGTGGCATCAAAAAAACCGTATCAATATCCTCATTTAACTGACGATTCGTCAACGCCATCTGGAATTCAAATTCGAAATCTGAAACAGCTCGGAGTCCACGAATAATTACCGAAGCGTGAACTTTACTGGCGTAATTTACCACTAACCCCGTAAAATGATCGATGCGAACGTTATCAAATTTCTCGGTCGTTTTTCGGATCATTTCGAGACGTTCCTCAACCGTGAAAACGGGCTTTTTATCGACATTCACGGCAATCGCAATGTAAACAAGATCAAAAATCGCCGATGCACGTTCTAAAATATCCAGATGACCATTGGTGATTGGATCAAATGTGCCCGGATAAATGGCTATTTTCATTTACACTCTCATAAAATTGAGACTGGTCTCGCCGATGATACGCCGCGAGGTCAGTTTAGATTGAATACTGGATGGAATGGCCAACTCTTTTTCCGCTTCTAAAACGACAGTTGTACCCTCGGGAAGTTGAAGAAACGAATCGAAGAGTTGTTCCAATTTTGGAAATCGGTAAGGCGGGTCTGCAAAGTAAATATCTGCGCCCTCCGAACTCTTTAAAAACCGGATAGCATCCATGTCTAAAATATCAATTTGTTCCAGAACGGAAAGTTCAGCCGCATTGGACTGGATAATTTCGATGGATTGTCTATTTATTTCGACGAAAGTACAATGAACTGCACCACGTGAGATCGCTTCAAACCCGAGGTTTCCGGTACCGGCAAAGAGATCTACAACGCGTTGTCCTTCGATATCTCCAAGAATGGAAAACATGGTTTCTTTCACCCTATCCTGAGTTGGACGAATTGTTCGATCTTTTCCGGTTTTCAGATGTCGGCTTTTAAAAAAACCAGCAATGATACGAATCATAACGCCCGCGGCGGGAATATCTGGACGTCAACGATCATATTCAAAGGATTGTTCTGCAATGAATCGGACGCTGATTGGTGAATAGAAATATCCTCTATCCCGCAATTAACATAAACCTTTTGCAACTCATCAAAAAATGTTGCGATTGTAGCGTATGTTCCGCCGCCATTAATTTGCGCCATCCGAACATCCGGCGAAGGGGCGCTAAATATTTTCAAAGGTGACAGTGAAATCATTGACCTCTTCCCAGCGACGAAAATAACTTGAGATGTTTTTATATCATCAATAAAACGATAACACTTCCCACTCCTCGCTGTATCTTCCTGAAATTTAACAATCGCCGTCAGTCGCACGGGATGCGTCCCTACTGACAGATCCGGTTCAATACGGAAAACTTCAGTTGAGACAAATTGTGAAGTTCCTTCAAGAGCGCTCTTTAAAACGTCGCACTCCTGCTGAGTCCGAATATTCATGATAAAAGTGACTGAATTATCCTTTGTATACAAATATTGAAGGATGGAATTTTGCGGTAAATTTTCCAGAACTCTCCGAGTAAAATCGAGCCGGTTTTTACCTGCGATGATCATTTTTATATATTCCGGTGCGATTTCATCTTTATCAGATGGTTGTGTAAATGGAAGAACCGTCAGGATTGATTCGGCGACATTTTGAGTTTTATCCGCAAGTTCGGTTTTTTTCGCGCGACTAAACTTCTCTATAAAAAATGACGCAATTCTCGAAAAATCTACTTGTTTGTAAAATCCACTCCGATAGCCCCAAAATCCGGCGCCGATGATTCCAATCAAAATAAGATAACCCAAATACCGAAAAACCACCCGTCTGACACGGTGAGTTTTAACGGAGACAATTTCCGACTTCTTTTTCGGCGGAACCGACGTGTGTTTCGGAACAAATTCTCCCTTTTCGGCTTGCTCGATCAAATCGAGGTTCTTTTCGGCTTTCGCAAAAACATCTTCGCCGGTATTTACTGACGGTTGGATTTCGGTGGCTGAAACAACTGGTTTCTCCTGCGTCGGGGATTTTTCAACATCCGGCATTTGCAGAAATATTTCGCTATTCTGATAACCGGGACTTGTGGCAAGATTTAGCCGAATCATGGATTCCTCCCGGACATGCGACGCTGAATAAGTCCCATTACATCGGAGAATTGACACATGGCTCCGACGCCGTCGCCGTCGTTTTTATATTGCTCGATCGGCTTTAGATTTTTGAACGGATCGACTATCGATAGATTGGCAACCTCGTAGGTTTCGAGCATATTGAAAAAGTCCGACTCAACATCGTTGGAGTAAAAATATAACTGGTCCAGCGAACTTAATGATTCGATAGCGAACGATCTCAGCGAACTTAATTCGGAAATGATAGAATCAAGGTGAACGTCAGATTTAGCGGAACTTAGCAATGTATATTCCGATTCACCGGTAAATTGGAAATCCGCGTAATTTTGGAACTCACCAGAATCGACGATCAATAAACTGTGACGGTTTTCATCTACCAACCAAACGGCCCATTTATCTTTAGCCTTTGGCTGAACGATTTGCTCGATCGCGTTTGCGGCACTGAAAATATTGATATCCAACAAGTCGATATTGAACCCTGCGGGCTGAGCGGCGCTGAACAGGATTTTTCCCACTTCCTTGAAGTATGAAATCGTCAGATACCGTTTGAGGTTTTGTTCGGCTGTCGAGAGGGGATAATGCTGGGTAAATTTCTTGTCGGTGATATTTCCGAGACGTGTGCGCGAAGCCCAATCCAGAGCATTTTCTACATCCGTGTCGTTCATGTCGGGATCTAGATCATTTATAGAAATATTGAAAAAAGCTGAAGGAATTGAAATAGAAAGATGCCTTTCCGGAACAGGCAAGTCAGCCCGAATCTGCGAGAGAACAGATTCGATTGACTGTACGGCATTCGGATTATCTACCAGTCTTTCATTAAATGGAACCGATAATGGCCTTTTCCCGATAACTTCTACAGAAAAAGCGTTCTCCTGTTTGATCAATTGACCAAAACGTACGAACTGTTCAGAGAAACTAGCACAAAGCATTAATTCTTCTTTCTAGAAGAAAAGATCGTTAGTCTTTCCAGCTTTTTTCATCGTTTTCTATATAGCCCGCTGACGTGTCTTTGAAAGCAAAGAACAAATATCGTTTTTCCTTAAATTCTCCCTTCAAAGGATCCTGAATCCTGACTTTACTGGTATCGCTTGAAATCTGATATAGTTCCTTAATTAACGGACTGTACGCAAAAGTTGTATCTAAGTAAAACGGACGATAATAGCGATTGATTTGGACTCGCGTGCTATTTTCAGAGCCTAAAGCCTTCCGAAAACTCGAATCAGATTTCCGCAATTCACGGTATCTGTCGGCAAGGACATAAACCGTATCATTGGTCAACATCTCTTCGTTCCATTTAAGAACTTGATAGGTCGTATCATAAATCGTATCTTTTTTAAAGTAGCCAAATGAAAAAGTCGTATCGAAAGTCAGGTAGAAATTCTTCGGAACAGTCAATGCGAATCTACCTTCCGGCAATTTGACAACCTGTTCTCCGAAGAAATTACTATCGGCGCGCGTACTGTCGCGAACCGCCGTTAACACCTTCATCGCCAACAACGGATCATTTTGATAGAATCCCGTCATCTGTTTATAAAATTTTTCGACTTCATTCAAAATGACCATGCGCTTTCTGGATATAGCGCGAACGGCGTCTTCATCTTTCCAAATAGAGTTTGGAATATAGATGACAAGAACGACACAAAAAGCAAAAATAACGGCGATGATATTTAGAATCTTTACAAGAGTTGGCTTGTACTCCGGAACCTCCTCAACGGTTTTTCCGATTATTCTTACTTCACTCAATTGCAACCTCTCCTTTTATTCTATCCAAAGTTTTTTGACTGATACCTTTTACCTTTAACAAATCACCCATGGTACTGAATTTTCCGTTTCGACGACGATAATTAATGATGCTGTCGGCAATAACCGATCCGATTTTGGGAAGCGACATCAATTCTTCTTTCGATGCAGTGTTCACTTTGACGGGGCGATTAATTACTACCGCTTTTTTACTTGTTGATTTCTTGTGCGATTTTGACACTTCTTTCGAACCGCTTGCGGCATAAAGAGAATCGATATGTTCCGACATTTCCCGAAACTGACGCGTTTCACTTGTCTGACGCTTTATCATCGTTTCATCGGATTTCCCCGTTTTAACTTTGTAGAAGTGAATCACAGTACCTATGAGAAAAAACAAAACTAAAAACTGAATTACCAATCGCTCTTGGCGTGTCAAATTTAGCATTTTTATCTTAAAATGAAAAAACTATAAATAAAAATTTTCCTCATCAATCACGTATCAATATCGAATCTTACTATACCGAGACTCTTTATGGATTTTTTTCATCTCAAACCGACCAATTTCCCTGTACATTTCTTTCTCTTTTTCCGTCAAATTATCAGGTACCCGTATCTGAATGCGCACGATCTGATCGCCTCGTCCCGAGTGATTGAGATGCGGAATTCCTTTATGTTTCAATCTGAGCAATTTTCCCGGTTGTGTTCCCGATGGAATCATCAGATTAACGCGACCGCTCAACGTTGGTACTTCGATTTCTGCCCCCAAAACGGCTTCAGATGGGAGAATCCAGAGATCAATCAGCACATCGTCTTCATTTCGGATAAAAAACTCATGCGGTTTTTCTTCAAATATAACGATTAGGTCACCGTTAACACCTTTTCGATAGCCGGCGTTTCCTCCACCATGAATCGTTTTATAATTTCCGGTGCTGACGCCCGCCGGAATCTCAATTGAAATTTCCTTAGTCTCCTTAATTCTTCCCTCGCCGCCACAGACTGGACATCGATGCTCAATGATAGTTCCTTCGCCTCGGCAGTTGGAACATGGCCGGACGTTTACCATTTGTCCAAAGATCGATCGGGAAATTTCACGAATTTCACCGGTTCCTTTACAAACCGGACAGGTCTGTCGCGAGGTGCCTGGTTTTGCGCCGGTTCCGCCACACTGCTCGCAGATTTCTAATCGTTTGATTTTAATCTTTTTGTTGACACCCGTGTTGATCTCTTCCAATGTCAGCGGAATTTTAATTTTCAGATCGCTTCCGGATTGAGAAGACGAGCGTCGGCTGTGACGATCTCCACCACCGAAAAAATCGTCAAATCCGCCGAAGCCACCGAAACCTTCCATAAAAGTTCTTAGCGCATCGGAAAGATCAAAACCATACGCACCGCCAAATCCACTGCCTTTCAAACCATCTTCACCATACTGATCATACATTTTCCGTTTTTCAGGATCAGTCAAGACCGAATAGGCTTCAGCCGCAACTTTGAATTTTTCTTCTGCTTCCTTGTTTCCAGGGTTCTTGTCCGGATGATATTTCATCGCGATTTGCCGATACGCCTTTTTGATTTCATCCGGCGTCGCACTGCGGTTCACTCCCAGAATTTCGTAATAGTCTCGCGCCATATCTACTTACTCACCACAACCTTGGCGTATCGCAACACGCGTTGTTTAAAATTGTATCCTTTCTCAAATTCTTCGATCACCATATCCGGTTTAGCATCCTTTTCCTCGCGCGCCATCACAGCATGATGAATATCCGGATTGAATGACTGGTTTAGCGAATCGATTGGCTGAACACCAAGATCGGAAAGAATTTTCTGAAATTTTTTATAGATCAGTTCAAGACCGTCTTGCATAGATTGAGTTGTCATATTTTCCGTTTCCGCCTTAGCCTTAATGGAACGTTCGAGATCATCCAGAACTGGAAGAATGTTTCGGAGAATATCTTCACCGGCATATTCGATAATCTGTCCAATTTCTTTTTCCTGGCGTTTCCGAAAATTATCAAATTCTGCGGCGAGTCTCAGATATTTGTCCTTCGATTCAGCCAACTCTTTTGCCCTATCTTCGAGATCACGGGAAAGCGTCTCGATTTGTTTGTTTAATTCCTCTATTTTTTGTTCCGCTTCTTTTAGCGCTTTCTTCCGATGTTTTTCTTTATCAATCGGTGTTACCTGTTCGGTCGATTGTTGCTCGTCCATTTTACCTCTTCTCATTCATTATTGTTGTCACCTGATCCGCCATGAATTCTACCAGCGGGATCGTCTGCAGATAATTCATCCGCTTGGGACCTAACAAGGCAACCAATCCTGTAGCGTCGCCAATGTAATAGTCCTTCGTGATCACCGAGAAATCAAATAGCGAATCGTTTTCATTCTCCGAACCGATGGAGATGCACATTCCTGTTTTCCCTTTTCGGTTCGCGGAAATGGAGGCAATTATCGTTCCATTTTCGATCTCGGACATAATTTGCCCAAGTTTTGCGACATCCGTGAAATCGGGTTTAGACATGAGATGAGGCGTACCGGACAATTTGGCAACATTCGGTTCGTTAAAGTTAAAAACTTTGGGTGCTTTATTGACAAGAACGCTAACGATCTTATCATCAGTCAAATCGAAAAACCTTTCCCCAATTGTGTCAATGATCTCGTGCAATGGAACACCGCACAATCGTTCGTTCAAGATTGATACGACAAGTGGAAGACGATGCGGTTTGATTTCCGTGGCTATATCCAAAACGATTGTGTGGATTAGACCGGAGCGGATTTGAATTACGACGAGAATCCTATCGCTGGAAATAGAAACCAGATCGATTTTCTCGAATATCCCCTGTGTGATTTTCGGAGCGACTACTACCGCAAGTTCCTGAGTTAGTTCGCTGAGCAGATGCGAAGTTTTTTCCATGATAAACAACATGTCCGATGAAGCTTCTGCCAGTTCCGTTTCGATGACTCGTCGCGCGGTTTCGTGTACCAGCGAGAAGTGAACAATCGAATTGACGTATTGGCGATATCCGTTATCTGTCGGAATTCTACCTGCGGAAAAGTGTGGCTGGATGAGAAATCCTTTTTCCTCCAAATCCGCCATAACATTTCGGATGGTTGCCGAGCTGATGTCTGAAATATATTTGTCCTGAACCTGCTTTGAACTGACCGGCAAAGCCGTTTGTACAAAATCCGTCACAACTGCTTTTAACACAGCCTTTTCGCGTTCGTTATGAATATCCACCGTCCTGTAATGTTTTCTCATGTCAGCCGAATTTAATTTTTAGCGCCTGTTAATCCAAGATAAATGACGCGCAACTTTTACCCCGCTCCACTCCAATATTTTGTCCAACCTTGAATGAATTTATTTTAGGAATTTGCGGATAGCGCGCGTGCTTCCAATCAATCCCAAAGCACCACCAAAGAGGATGATTCCTGCGTAGAAACGATAACTGACGATCGCGCGGTAAGAAATGATTGTTTGAAGATAATTGTTTAAAAAATAAAAAACGAGTGCGATGAAAATCGAAGCAACCATGGCACCAATAAATCCTTGTAAAGTTCCTTCAATCAAAAACGGCGCACGGATAAAATTATTTGTCGCACCAACCAATTTCATTGTAGAAATTACATCGCGTCTTGCTACGATCGTCATCTTAATCGAGTTGGAAATAAGAAGAATAGAAATCAATGTTAAAAACGCGAAAACCGTGAAAACCGTCGTCAGCGTATATCGCTGGTACTTCTCGAGAAGAATGAGAAAATTTTTCCTGTATTTGGCTTCATCAACCAATGAAATGCCCGAAACGATTCCGGATATTTCTTCCATTCTGGCCAAATTTCGAAATTCCGGCTTTAGTCGAATCGTAAACGACGGCGGTAAGGGATTGTAATCCAGAATATCAAAAATGTCTTCACCGAACTCCTGCTTGAACCGTTCGGCGGCACTGTCCGGCGAGATATAAGTGATGCTTTGAATCTGATTCATCTCGGCAAGCATCTGTCCGAACGCATCGATTTCTGTCGGAGTGGCAGACGAATGAAGAAAAATATCGACGTCAAACTGTGCGCGGACATGATCGACTAAGAAAAGCGTGTCCCTTGCGGCAACATATCCAAATCCCAGCAAAATGATGGAAAGCGTGATAATGACGATCGAGAACACACTACTATAATTTGAGCGCGCAAGCCCCCGAAATCCTTCTTTGATTAAGAACCAGAGAACCGTCATGTGATTTTCGTTACCTCTCCTTCTTCCATTTGAAATAGTCTGGCGTTGGGGATTCTCGGGATCAGTGCGTAATTATGCGTCGCAACGATGATGGCGGTTCCCCGTTGATTGATTTTATTGAGAAGGTTGATGAGTTCGAGACTCACGCGCGGATCCAGATTTCCCGTCGGTTCGTCAGCAAGAAGTACGACCGGATCTTTGATAATTGCGCGGGCAATGGCAACGCGTTGTTGCTCGCCACCAGACAATTCCGACGGATAAAAATGAACGCGATGTCCCAATCCAACCTGATTCAGTACTTCGTAAACACGATTTTTAATCTCGCGGGTTTTATAATAGGAAACATGGAGGCTTAGGGCAACATTTTCGTAAACATCCCGATCGTGAAGCAGATTAAAATCCTGAAAAATCATCCCAACTCTGCGGCGAAGAAACGGAATTTCGTGACTACGAATCGTCGAACTGTCAAAATTGCGAATGGAAACCTTCCCTTTTTCTGGGAATAAGTCCATATAGATCAGACGGAGAATAGTTGATTTCCCCGCGCCCGAAGGACCCGTCAGGAAAACGAACTCGCCGCTGTTGATCGTGAAGTTGACATTTTTGATGCCGGCTTTTTTCCCAAATGTGCAATCAACGTTGATAAAAGAAATCATAGTTTCGATATAAAATTGATGGAATTTAATCACCGGTCTTCAATTAATCAACGCCTTCGACTCAAAAAAACGGATTTATTCCTCACTCGATCGGAAACGGCTATTGAATTCTTGAACAATAATGAATAATTTGGATAGTTGAATATGGAGAATACATGAAAAAAATTATCGCGTGTTTATTATCGCTTCTTTTAAACAGTCATCTTCTCGCTTCAACAGATTCTATCCGATTCGAAGATTATTTCACAGACGAAACGATGCGAGTCGATTTTTACCAAACAGGCACCAAGAATCAAACGACCATCAGCCTTGATGAAATCATTTTGGAACCCGGTTGGGCGGGAAGCTTGACAAATTTATTAGACACGATGAATTTCGGCGAGCATCGCGTTGTAATCCAAGATGCGCAAACCGGTCGTCAAATCTATTCAAGAGGCTTCAGCAGTATCTACAATGAATGGCAAACAACCGATGAAGCCGCAGAAGGAATTTTCCGGACATTTCACGCCTCCGTCAGGTTTCCTCTTCCGAAAAAACCGGTCGTTTTGACTCTTAGTTCCATGAATCGAAAGAACGAATATATCGAAGAATTCAAACACACCATCGATCCTGAAACTGCACGGATCAGACGTTTTGTGCCGATAAAAAAATTCCAAGCCAAGTCATACCAAAAATCCGGAAATCCCCACCAAAAAGTTGATCTCCTGATTTTATCGGAAGGATACACAAAAAAAGAAATGCGCGAGTTCCGCCGAGATGTTGACCACTACATGAAAGACCTCTTCTCCTTCAAGCCATTTTCAGAGATGAAAGACCGGTTTAATGTGTGGTACATTGAGGCTTCTTCCGAACAGTCCGGCATTGATAATCCCGCTTTGAATTTCTATGTAAATACCCAATTCGGTTTAAGTTACAGCACGTTAAATCTGGATCGCTATGTCTTTCCGACCGAAAATAAAATCATTCGCAATGTTGCCGCTCACGCACCATACGATTTTATCTGCATCCTTTTCAATTCACCCAAATATGGAGGCGGCGCTATTTTCAATCAATTTTCCGTTAGCTTCTCACGCATCGATCCAACTGGAGATGCTTGGTTGCCGGATTATGTCTTCGTTCATGAGTTCGGACATCTATTCGGCGGTCTGGGTGACGAATATTATTCCTCTGCTGTCGCCTACAACGATTTTTATCCACCTGACGTGGAACCATGGGAACCGAATTTAACTGCGCTACTGAATCCAGAAAATTTGAAATGGCTAAACTTAGTTGAACCCGGTACGCCGCTACCGACACCGTGGGATAAAGCGGATTTCGATCAACTACCCAGAAATTCCAAAGATCAGTCCCAGTTTCTGCGAAATCAAAAACATTGGGGAAAAGTCGGATGTTTCGAAGGCGCCGGGTATTCATCGACTGGACTCTATCGACCGGCTCTTGACTGCATCATGTTTTCAAGGAATACTGACGGTTTTTGTCCTGTTTGTCAGAGCTCAATTTCGAAAATGATTCGGTTTTATAGCGAATAAACTCGATTTTAAACCAACTTTTAGCATTATGATAGAAATTTTTCTTGAATTTTATTTGGAGTTTCAATAGATTAAAAACGTATTTAGGGAGAGGACCTTCGATTGATTTCAACCACAAAACAGTTCTTCCTTCTAATCTTAATCGGTGCATCCGCCACATTTTTAGCCGCCAGTTTCCCCAAAACCGTTCCCAAAAACCAAACCAGTGAATCCAGTCCGATATTGATCGGAACTCTGAAAATTCCAGCTGTCTTCGTCAAAGGAGGCAATTTTGAGATGGGTGATCAGTTCGACACCGGCGATGATGACGAAAAGCCTGTTCATTCAGTCACTTTAAACGATTTTTATTTGAGCGCTACCGAGGTGACGGTCGCTCAGTTCAAGAAGTTTTGCATCGCCACCCATCGAAAGATGCCTGAACAGGAATCCACCAGCGCTGACGATCATCCGATCGTTTTTATCACATGGTACGAAGCGAAAGATTTTTGTGAATGGGTTGGCGGAAATTTACCTACTGAAGCGCAATGGGAATATGCCGCTCGCTCTGGTGGATTATCGACTCAATATCCGACAGGTAACGAAATGGATCGCTCGACAGCCAATATCTTCGGAAAAGGGAAAAAGGATAAATGGGAAAAAACTTCTCCGGTTGGAAATTTTCCGCCAAACTATCTCGGCATCTACGACATGGCGGGAAACGCTTACGAATGGTGCAACGATAATTACAAAAGCGATTACTATGCGTCTTCCAATTCCTTCGAACCACAAGGACCCGCTACAAGCATGTTCAAAACTTTACGTGGCGGCTCATGGTATCACAATAAAGAAGAAATGCGTTGTTCCGACCGATTTCGGTTTATGCCTGTCGCCCGCATTGGTTTCGTCGGATTTCGTATCGCGTGGAAACCTGAAAAAGCCGAAGCCTTAAAGATCCAAATGGAACAATAGGATACTGAATTTCTTTTTTTCACAGTTTTCAACGGTTTATGTCTTTCAATCTCAATAAAAAACCTTTGTTGCTCGCCGCAAGTATCGGATTTGTTGCGATGGTTGGTCAATTGTCATTCACGCGTCTGACCGCGCAAACTTTCTCGGGAAACGAGTTGACGTTCGGACTGGCGCTGGGACACTGGATACTATGGACAGGTATCGGAGCCGGCATCGGTTCGCTTCTTGTAAAAAAAACCCAGTCGCCGGGCGTCGTTCGGTTATTGATAATGCTTTTCGGATTTTCTCTGCTGGTATTTTTTTACGTCCAAACTTTCTTGCGTACGATAACCGGTGTATCAATTGCCACTTTGATCGGAATCGATCGAATTTTATTATGGACAGAGTTCATCTATTTTTCCCCCTGTGTGATTAATGGTCTTTTCTTTCCGTTCTTAGTAAGCTGGTTAGAAAAAGAAAATTTAGACTTGCCTCTGAATCGTATTTATACCGCCGAAGTTCTTGGCTCAGCCTTAGGGAGTATGTTTTTTGCCGGGTTTTTGCTTATAGGTCTGAATTCTTTCCAAATTCTTCACTTTTCCATTCTGGCGCTGTTCATTCTTGTCAATATCGTTCTTATTAAAAAATTTCGACCACGACTGATTTTCTTCGTCTTCTTCATCATGCCGGTTATTCTTTCCCTTATATTTGGTTTTAATCGAATTCTTGAGATAAAATGGCGGCCATTTGATTTTCAATCATTTCAGGAATCGCCGTTTCTATCGCTTACCGTCATTGAATATGATAAAAACCTGACCGTTTACGGCGACAGCGAACCACTCTGGACATTTGGAATCACAGAAAAAGCCGAAGAACTTGTCCATTTTGCCCTGATCAGTCATCCAAAGCCGAAATCAGTTTTGTTGGTCGGAATCTGTCCTGCCAATCTGGCAAAAGAAATTTTTCGCCATCCGACCGTTGACTCACTGACAAGCGTTCAACCAGACAAGATTCTTGATCGTGTCATTCGGAAATCCGCAAACGACCAATCAAATTCTCCGAAATTCCGAACTGTTTTGGCTGACCCGCTCGTCTATCTTAGAAAATGTTCGGAAAAATTCGATGTCATCATTCTGAATGCGCCGCCGCCGATTAATGTGCAATGGAACCGTCTTTATACGACAGATTTCTTTGCCAAAGTACATCAGCGATTAAATCCCGGCGGCATTTTATCTGTACAACTGCCCGGAAGCGAAACCTTTTTGTCCGATGATCACGTCCGATTTATGAAGATTATCGAAAATTCACTGCAGACAGTTTTTCCGTTCACCGAGTGGATTCCGGGAGAAACAATTCACCTGCTGGCGTCAAACCAGCTGATTTCAACCGATTTTTCCGTATTTTCTGAACAAATCCGTCTTAGACACCTGAAAACGTTATACTTTCAGGACTATTTTCTCGCCGATCGCCTCGCGTATGGACGGATCAAATTCCTTCAAAATAGAATCCAAACTTGCGATGAAACGGCAATCAACTGCATCAACGCACCAATCGGTTTTTACTACAACACGATTCTTTGGGATCAACAGACGGGCGGCTGGCTGAAACCGGTTTTCCAGACGCTTAAGCGAATACCGAATCGATTGATTTTTCCCGGATGGTTTCTTTTATCCGCCTTACCCTTTTTATTTTTGTTTCATAAAAAAGACCATGCTCCGATCAGCAGGCTGACCATGTTTGCGCTGGGTTTTATCGGAATGAGCCTTGAGTCGGTTCTGATTATTGTCTATCAAAGCCGCGTTGGCGCGATTTATCTCGGCATCGTTTTTCTGACACTTTCCTATATGACCGGATCGGGTTTTGGTTCGATCTGGATTTCGCCCCGGTTTTCACAAAAACCACATCTTATTAGCATCTCGATTTTTTGTGTGACCGTTTTAGTGGCCGGTTCGTTTCTGTTAACGATCTTCACTTCGGCTCCAACGACGGCCGGATTGGGGATTTACCTAATTTTGATCTTGATAGGAATTTGTATCGGAACGCTGTTTCCACAACTAACAATGCTGAGCCAACGATCAAATGACCGAATTCTCGCATCTGCTTCTGGAACAATGTACGCATGGGATATGTTCGGTGCCGCGTTGGGCGCTTATTTAACCGCAGGAATTTTCATACCTGTTTGGGGAATCGAATCGACCCTTACATTAATTTTTTTATCAAGCGTAACGGTTTTATTGGGAAATTGCATCAAGAATAATCGCTATGAATAATTTCAAACACTCAAGATCAACGACAAATTCTTTGTTATTCATAAAAGATTTTTTAGGGTATAAATGTATTTCTTAAGTGAGTGATTATGCATATTTATTCGTTCGACATTTACAGCTATATTTTTTTTGCAACGACGATTATCGCAGTAATTGTTGGCTTTGCACTCTGGCCACGCCGTGAAATAAAAGGCGCACTTTGGTTATTCTTCCTCGAAGTCGCCGCCGCTCAATGGGCATTTAGTCTCGCTATTGAGACTGCGGCCGCCACCGAATCTTTAAAATACTTTTGGAGTGCTGTCGCTTACTTTGGAACCACATCCGTTCCCGTGTTCTTTTTTCTTTTCGGATTTGAGTATCATCATAGTAAGAACTCGATCTCTAGGAAAGCGCTCTATTTCTTCGCAGTTATTTACATTGTCATAATGGTCATGACGTTTACTAATCATCTCCACCATTTACTATGGCCTAGCATTACTATCAATTCTGAAACAAATCTTGCAGTTTACAGTCACGGCTTGTTCTGGTGGCTATTATACGCATACGAATACATACTTATCTTTGGCGGATTTTATTTTCTCATCAATGCGGCTTTCCGATATGGCGCTTTTTACACGCTCCAGAACCTTGCTCTTATCGTAGGCGCCATTCTACCCATAACCGGGAATCTGATCTATGTTTTTGGGAAAAATCCGATTTCTGGGATAGATTGGACGCCCGTTGGGTTCGCTTTGTCAGGAGTCCTCCTTGCGTGGGGCATTCTAAATCTGAAATTTTTTAAACTTGCCCCAATTGCTAGAACCGTTATCGTGGAAAACATGGTTGACGGCGTCATTGTATTGGATTCAAAAAACCAAATCGTTGATACAAATCCTGCGTGTTCGATCATCTTGCAACGCGATATCAAACAGATAATTGGCTCAGATATTTACCAATTATTCCCTTTAACATTCGATTTGGATCAATTTTTACAATCTATAGATTATTTGCAAAAAGAAATCGACCTAAGCAATATAAAACCGGTACATAACTATGAATTACGACTTTCTATCATTCACGACCGGTTTAATCGAATGATTGGAAAAATTCTGGTTCTCCGCGACATAACCGAACAGAAAAAGATTGAAGCGGAACGGGAGAAACTCATCACTGAACTTCAGAATGCAACGAATAAAGCCAAAACGTTAAGCGGTCTCTTGCCGATCTGCGCCAGCTGCAAAAAAATCCGTGACGATGAAGGTTACTGGCACAACGTCGAAGAATACATCCAAACTCATTCCGAAGCTGATTTTACTCACGGAATCTGTCCGGAGTGTATGCAAAAATATTACCCGGATATCGCCGCAAAGGTTAAATCTCGCCAAGATAAAAAAACCGGTTAGCACCTTATTACTTAAAATACAGGTTATGTCTCTTTAAAAATGGTTGGCTAACTTCAGTCCGACAATTCCGGAAAGTATAACAACGATGCAGACGATTCGAAAAAGAGTGGCCGGTTCGTGAAATAACAGAATTCCAAGCATCGCCGTTCCAACGACACCGATTCCCGTCCAAACTGCATACGCCGTCCCGATCGGAATAATCCTGATTGCCATCGATAATAGACCAAAAATTATAAACATCGCAGTTATTGTATAGATTGAAGGTATCAGTCTCGAAAAACCTTCCGTATATTTCATTCCGACTGCCCATACCACCTCAAAAAGTCCGGCAATAATCAGAATTATCCAAGATGCATTTGAACACAGTTTAACCGATAGATTCAGCATTTCTTTCTCTTTCTAGCCACAAAGTCACAAGGGCACAATGACCGTCGCAAATTCTTTGCGACCTTCCTCATTACTTTATCCCAAACTTATCCGCCAAGGCGGACAGGCTCGCTAATTTACTCACAATTTTATCATCCTATTCAACAATACATTCAATCCGCCAAAGGAGAACAAGTCCAATCGACCCCGCAGTCTTTTCCTGCTTTCTAATTTATTTCTCATTGACCGTTTCCCGATTAAAAACCTGCGCTGAAAATATCTGAATTTCGGCGCTTTTATCTTTCCATGCATCACGAGGAAGTCCTGCTTTCAGACAAGTTTGTCCCAGAAACGTCTCTCTATCCCAGCCGTAATCAGTAGCAACCTGCGGAAGGAGTAGCCCCTGATAATAACCGCGACGAATGATGATGCCATGTTTCCCGACTTCGATCACATTCGGATTTGTGATTACTTCTGGAACAGTAAGAACGGAAACTTCGACGGTGATATCTTTCAGTTCGCGTTCTGAAACAGGCTGAAATCGCGGGTCTTCCAGCGCCGCCGATTTAGCGACTTTCATTACCGTTTCATAAAGCGGATAAATCGGTAAAATATATCCGATACATCCGCGCAATTCGTGATTCTTTTCGAGCGTCACGAACGCGCCGCGATTTTCTTTCATTTTCGGTGGAATTTCTTTGAGATTTGGCATCGATTGGCTGGTTACAACCGCTTTGACCGTCGCTTCGGCGAGATCCAATAGCCAAACTTGTTCGTCATGCTTCAGTTCGCCTTTATTCAAGATTGATGAATCAATTCTCACTTCCTCTTTTACCTTCTCATTTCGATACATCACCGCGGCACAATATCCGACGACTTGTGATTTACTCCCGCCGGGAACGTCGCCGCTATTTGCGTATTTCAGAATTTTTACGCGATTGGCTCCCACTTTTTGAGCGGCAATCATAATGGCTACGACCGCCGCGCCGCCGCAAGCTTCATAATCACGCTCGTACAATCCAGTATAAAGCGCTTTTGGATTCATCCGTTCGATCTGCGTCATAAATTTCTGATCGATCGCCTTGCACTGGTTGTACGGATGATAATGCGAAAGATCGGTGGATGCGATGAGAAGAACATTTTCCTTCGAGGCGATCTCGCCCAATTTTTGACCCAGCGATTCGATCACTTGATAATCCATCGTTCCAATGACAATCGGAATAATAGGCACATTTCCGAAAATGGTTTGCAGAAACGGCAACTGAATTTCCAGCGCATGTTCGCCGCGCTCCAGCATTTTCGCAACATGACCGACCGATGAGAATTTTACTAACCCGTTTTTCGTCTCGCAAAGCGCCGCCAACTTTTTATCAACAGGCATCTTGCCAAGCGGTGTAACATAAGAATCGCCGGGATAAATTGCGGCATACTGAAAATATTCGATATGCGACGGAGAGACAACAATAACCGCGTCGTATTTCTGATCTTTGACCTCGTTGTAGGCATAAGCCGCGACCTGCCCGCTGTAAAATATTCCGGCATGCGGAGCAATCAGCGCGATGGGCTTGACACTTAGAATCTTCTTCCCTGTCTGGCTAAAAAACCGCTGAAGCGTGGCGGATAATTCACCGAGATTGTCGGGGTAAAACGATCCTGCCGCCGCCGGTTGCCTGTCCTGCGCTCCTGCGGCACGAAACATCAGGCAGACGAAAAGCAACAGAAACGAAAAAGTAAATAGGTGATTCATATTACCTCCAGATTCCGGGAATTTTTGCTTGACAAACGCTGCACTTTCCATCGACAATTTTATTAGAGATGACAGAAAAACCAGCGCGTTCGATTAAGAGACTTCCGCAGTAAGGACAGTACGTATTCTCCTTCTTATTTGGGGGAACATTCCCGATGTAAACGTACTGAATTCCCGCTTCCCGCGCAATTTCGTAAGCCGTTTCCAGCGTCCGCGTCGGCGTTGGTGGAAGATTATTCATCTGATAATGCGGATAAAAGCGCGTAAAATGAACCGGCGTGTCGGTTCCAAGATTATTCACGACCCAGCGACTTAACTCGCGCAAAGAATTGCGATCATCATTCTGCGTTGGAATGACCAAATTGACGATTTCCAACCAAACGCCCTGTTCTTTAATCCGAACCATCGTATCAAGGACAGGCTTCATCGACCCTGAGACAACTTCTGAATAGAATTTTTCCGAAAACGCCTTAAAATCGACCTTATATGCGGAAAGAACTTTGCATAAATCCAGCAGAGGCTGTTTTTGGATAAATCCATTGGAAATCATCACGCTGTGAACGCCGCGTTGTTTGGCAAGCGCCGCCGTGTCAAGAATATATTCAATAAAAATCGTCGGCTCGTTATAGGTAAAGGCTATCGTCGGCGACTGTTGGGATTTCGTCAAACTGACTAAGGCTTCTGGGGACAAATATTCGAATGGGATATCTTCCGGCTTAACCTGTGCAATATTCCAATTCTGGCAGAATTTGCATTGAACATTACATCCGGCAGTGGCAACCGAAACCGCCGTCGTTCCCGGCAAAAAGTGGAATAGCGGTTTTTTCTCGATCGGATCGAGGTTAATTGTACATAACCTTCCGTAAACTAATGTGTGATAGACGCCATCCCGGTTTTCGCGCACCCTGCAATAACCGCGTTGTCCCGGCGAAACGATGCAACTCTTCGGGCAAAGCTGACACTGAATGTTCTTCCCATCCAACTTTTTATAATAGCGAGCCTCACGAATGTACGGCTGTTCCGATTTCCCGGCAAAGGCATCACAAACAAATGTCGGCGCTATGACCACTCCGGCTAAACCTGTTGCCATTTTCAGGCAAAAGTCACGGCGAGACTGATCGACGCCATCAGCCAATGAGTCGCTCGTTTTGATAAATTTTCGTTTTTTCATCGCTACACTTACCACCAGAAATTAATTGGTATTGAAATCGAATTCAAGAGCAAATATATTGTTTTTTCCATATATTCGCTTACTCACTGACAGATAAGGAAGTTAGCAGTAAAAATTTTCTTGGTTCTTTCCACATTCCGTTTACATTTGTCCCATAATGAGTTTTTATGCAATGTATTGTTCCGCGCTGATGATTTAGTCATTGCGCAATTTGAGAAGCCTGATGAAGAACCAAAGTCTATCGTCCCGCTCCGCAAAGTCTTTCTGAAATATCCGTTTCAGGTTTAGTCCTGAACCTGCCTAACGACAAATCAGGTGGAATCAAGAAGATTTCATGAATACGAATTGCACCGATAACAAAAAAAGGAAATGGAATGGACAATCCCACAGGAATCCTGTTTTTTCCTATGTTTCGTTCCATCTTTCCCGTCACTCCCCGGAAAGCGCCGAACTATCTAAAATCGAGAACAACCTCATTGCGGATGAGAATGGTTCCATTCCTGATTAGAATAACGCCTTTCCGGATGTGAACGACTTCATTCCGAAGCAGAATAACTCCTTTCCTGATGAGAACAACCCATTTCCGGAAAGGAATAACTCCATTCCTGATGAGAACAATTCCACTTCTTGCGGGAATGATCTCATTATTGGAAAGAATGACCGCATCACGGAAACGAATGGCGTTCTGCAGAACTTTTACCATGAAATCCCGCTCGAATCTGACCATCGAATTCCAGATACTGGAAAGATAGAAAACAGAAAAAGAACAAGAAAAAACAGAAGGAGGCCGAAATGGCAATGTCACAAAGTAACGTAATTCAGGATGCGGGGGTCGCGCTGGCCGCCGCGAAGAATCATGCAACGGAACTTGCAGAGGTCGGTATCACCACCGAAGATGTTGGGCGCGTCGAAACGCTCATTACAACCCTGACGGAGAAGGATTTCCAGCATAAGGAGAGCATAAGCCACGTCAGGCGGCTGACCGACGAACAGAACCTGCTGATTGGAAGAGGCCAGTTCATCATCGGGAAAATTCAATCCGCCGCAAAGGTGCAATTTTTCCGCAACAAGAACGTCCTGATCGAATTCCACATCGGAAAAGAAAAAGACAAAACCGTCGCCGAGGTCCTGAACGAATTGGGGTACATGAAGGGACTGATGGTAACCTATGCGTCTCAACTGACGGCACGCGGCATCAAAGAGGTTGATTTGACGGAACTCAATGCCTGCCACACGGAACTTCAGGAGAAAGACCGCGAACAGGAAAACGCCAAACGCCTGCAAGTCCAGATTGGCGCAGAACGGAACGCGGCTCTCGCCGAATTGAAAGACGCGGTGGCGCTGATTCGTCAGTCCGCCAAGACTTGTTTCCGCGGAAATAAGACGATCCTCAACGAATTCAAGTCAATTCTCAAGGCGCGGAAACCGAAAACTCCGGACACGCCCGTACCGCCCGAAAACGCCTGATGCGCGTTTGACAAGGAAACCGAATCACAAGTCGTCCAAAAGCCTTCCGAAGGAAAACCTTCGGAAGGCCGGATTCCTATTTGAAAAGATAACGTGGGCGGTATGTTTTTTTCTCTTTCGTTTTCTTCCTACAGCCCGCGACTGTTTAAACTGTGAAAATCTGCTTGTTTCATGTTGGAAAATAAGTTACAACCTTTCTCTTGACATGAAAGATATTCCTTTGTAAAATGACAATGAAGGCATTTTTTACAATGAATACTGAAAATCCAATATTAAACAGTCCTTATAATGAACCCCTTCTGCATTACGCAACCGATACCGACGGCGCGCTGAACTATAGCGACATCCGTCCGGGAAGACGAATCTTCACACCTGATATTCAGGTCATTCCGACCAAACAGGGTCCTCAATCGGAAATCTTTGAGGTCAACGACACGCCAGGACAATACGGGAGTCACCTCATCAATCTCTGCCGGAGAGAAGTAGGGATCTGGAGAAATCAAAACTATCCCAACACAACCAGGGTCACCAAAGAACTTCTGATCTTTTGGTTTGAAAATCCAGATAGACACGCAGTTAAAAAACTATTCTTTGCTCAACGGGAAGCTATCGAAACAGCCGTCTGGTTAAATGAAGTCGCGGACAAATCAAACGCCGGGCAAAACATCCTGAATGTAATTCAGGAAGGACAGCGAAAAGAAATTGATGATCTTTCAAGTCAACTTCCCAGAATTGCTTTTAAAATGGCGACGGGAACCGGGAAAACGGTCGTTATTGCCTGCTTCATTCTCTATCACTATTTCAACAGACAGGAATATCGCAACGACACACGCTTTGCCGATTACTTCTTAGTACTTACGCCCGGAGTGACCATCAAAGACCGTCTGGGTGTTTTGTTCGTTGATACCAACCATAAAAATCCGAACGAAATTGAAGATTACTATCACATTCGAGGATTAACGCCAAAACATCTCGAAACTCGACTTGAAAACCTCAACGCACGATTGATTGTTACAAATTATCATACTTTTGAACCAAAAACACTACAAGGTAACAAGCGTGGTGTCTATGATGGAAAAGTTGATTTGAACGGAAATAAGATTGATTCCGGGAATTCAGAGGATTTTTCAATTGTCGTTAAAAGAACTTTGGGAAAATTCAAATCCGGAACCCGTTTGCTCATTATCAACGACGAAGCACATCACTGCTATTTGCCAAAGTCAAAGGGAAAGACCTCTGACAACGAAGAATCCGATGAAAACGCCCGCGCCGCCGTCTGGTTTACCGGTATCAAAGAAATTTCACGGCGATTCAAAGTCCAGCAAGTGTATGATCTTTCTGCGACTCCATACTACCTTAAAGGTTCCGGCTATCAGGCGTATGATTTATTCCCGTGGACGGTTATCGATTTTGGATTGATAGAGGCTATCGAATCCGGGCTTGTTAAGATTCCATTTATCCCGGAAAGCGATAATACTCAAGAATTGAAAATGCCAGTTCTTCGTAACTTGTATGAACATATAAAAAATGATTTACCTCAAAAGGGACAAAAGCGAAGGAAATCAGAAGCAAAAGAAGAAGGTTCTAACGTAAAGGAACTTCCACCAAAATTACCCAGACTGCTTAAAATTGCTTTAGATCAATTCTATGAACACTATGAAGATTATGATAAAGGGTGCCGCGAACAACAGGAAGAAGCCAAAAACCTGTTGACGTCACCCCCCGTTTTTATTATTGTTTGCAATAATACGTCCGTTTCAAAAGAAGTTTATAAATATATCGCTGGTTATGAATTCGAAGATCCCAACGGAGCGGTTCGGACTGTTCCCGGTATCAAGGAAATGTTCTCCAATTATGACATCTCAACTGGCAGACCATTAAAACGTCCACCAACACTGTTAATCGATAGTGATGCTCTCGAAAACAACAACCAGATCAATGATGATTTTAAAAAAATTTTCGCATCGGAAATCGGAGAATTCAAACGCGATTATGTCAGGATACACGGACAGGGCAGCACTGAAAAAATCACCGAAACCGAAATCCTGCGCGAGGTCGTTAACACGGTTGGAAAGCCGGGGAAATTAGGCTCCCATATTCGGTGTGTAGTATCTGTCTCGATGCTGACAGAAGGCTGGGACGCCAACACCGTAACCCATATCATGGGCATTCGCGCTTTTGGCTCTCAATTGCTATGCGAACAGGTCGCCGGTCGCGCTTTGCGCCGGGTGAACTATACTCTGAAAGGATATGACAAAGAAGGCAACCCAACGGAAGATAAACGTAAAATCACGGCCTACAAATTTCCCCCGGAATATGCCCACATTATCGGAGTTCCTTTTAAAATGTTCAAAGGTGGAAAAACTCCACCACCACCGCCACCGCAAAAAACAACAAAAATATTTGCGATGGAAGCAAGGCAATCTTTATATGAGATTACTTTTCCGAATGTTGTCGGCTATCGTATAGATAATACCGATGGTAAAATAACACATGATTTTTCAGGTATCGAGAATTTCCAGATTCAGGGAAATATGACGCCGATCCGTACCAAATTAGCCAACGCATTTTCCCCGCAGGAAATCGAATTAAAAATCCAAAGTGTTCTGGAGAAAAGAGACGCCGAAATTATCTTCTGGCTTACCAAAGAACTCATCAATGTCCATTTCAGTGATGACGATGGTAATAAACAATTCCAAAAATTCGGGAAACTGAAAAAAATCGTCGAAGAATGGTATAAGACCAAAGTGGAACTTCTCAATATACGCGGTGATCAGTATAAACGACTGCTTTATTTCGAAAATCTTAAAACCGTTGTAGATCATATTGCACGTGGAATTAATACCGATAAAAACACCTCTGACTTTATCCGGCCGTTTTTTAACTACTACAACAAATTCAACAGCACTAAGTACGTTTTCGGCCAAACCACTAAAGAGGTTTATTGGACTACTAAAAGCCACGTGAATGCCGTTGTTATGGATAGCGGATGGGAAGGTATAGCCGCCAAGTCACTCGAGGAATTGGACGAAGTTGTTTCCTATGTGAAAAATCAGTTTCTCGGATTGGCAATTCCTTATGTTAAAGATGGCAAGGATCATTCGTACTTCCCTGATTTTGTCGCTCGGGTCATTGGAAAAGACAGTAAATCGAAAAACCTGCTGATTGAAATCTCCGGCATGAGTCAGGACAAAGCCGAAAAGAAATGGTTCGTCGAAAATCGCTGGCTTCCGGCTGTCAACGCCGTCAAGGATAAATATCAATACCCCGAATGGCATTTCATCGAAATCGCCAACGATATTCGGAATATTAAAAACGAACTCATCGAGAAAATCAATTCGCTGTAAACGATGAACGAAGAACAACTCAGGGAAAAATTACAGAAACTTCGCTCGCTTCCGGGCGAAGCAGAGACTGTCGAGTTTAAAGAGGCAAAAAGCGGTTATGATTTTCATAAAATTGGCAAATATTTCTCTGCACTGAGCAATGAGGCGAATATTAAGGTTAAAAATGAATCCTGGCTGATCTTCGGGGTGAGGAACAAGGATAGGGAAATAGTCGGTTCCAATTATCGGGCTGGCAATCGGCCTTATTTAGATAGTTTAAAAAACGAGATTGGAGAAAAAACTACCGGTCGGATTACTTTTGTCGAAATATTTGAACTAACCATGCCGGAAGGCAGAGTGGTCATGTTCCATATTCCTCCCGCGCCACAAGGAATCCCGGTCGCCTGGGAAGGACATTATTATGGTAGAGACGGCGAATCGTTACGCCCGCTAAACATCGAAGAAATAGAACGTATCCGTAGGCAGGTCACTAATTACGACTGGAGTGGCGAAATCTGTTCGGGTGCAACCTTTAATGATCTTGATGCTGATGCCATTAGAATTGCACGGGAATCTTTTAAAAAGAAAAATCCGCGACTGGCAGATGAGACGAATTCATGGAACAACCTTACTTTTTTAAATAATGCCCGGATTACCATCGACTCTCAAATAACCCGTACCGCTGTTCTTTTACTTGGCAAACCCGAATCGGCGCATCATATCGCTCCGGCAATTGCCCAGATTACCTGGACTCTGAGGGATAAAGACGCTGTCGAAAAGGACTATGAACATTTCTATTGTCCCTTTGTAAAGGCCGTAGATCAGGTATTCGCTAAAATCCGCAATCTGAAATATCGCTATCTGAAACAGGGAACTCTATTTCCCGAAGAAATCGATCAGTACGAACCACTTAATATTAAAGAAGCCTTGAGTAATTGTATCGCTCATCAGGATTACACCTTAGACGGTAGAATTACCGTTACCGAAAGCGAAGATGGTTACCTGACTTTTGTCAATCCGGGTTCTTTCCTGCCCGGCTCTATTGAAAAAGTTTTGCATAGTCAGAATCCGCCT
>Ga0210017_1000354_pt1 | contig 37859 bp, 38 predicted proteins | sample CryGeyCG2014_020_FD_183966 | JGI IMG/M metagenome (GOLD analysis project Ga0210017, IMG submission 183966) | Groundwater microbial communities from aquifer - Crystal Geyser CG08_land_8/20/14_0.20 (SPAdes) (version 2) | ecosystem: Environmental > Aquatic > Deep subsurface > Groundwater | place... | reverse complement strand
TTTTCCCCCCCCCCCCCCCAGAAATTTGCAAGTGGGATTTTGATTTCATCGTCCGTCTGTCGCAGGACATATTGACTAATCACCCCTGATTTCCTATACTTTTATTAGATGGGCAACCAACTTGAAAATCTAAAAAATTTCTTCAAAAACAAACAAAATATCAGCTTGGCTTTTCTCTTTGGCTCCCAGGCAAAAGGTAAAGCCTCAAGTAGATCAGATTTTGATATTGCCATCTGGCCGACTAAAGAATTATCAAGAGATGAATTTAACCATCTTTGGCAAGAGTTAGAATCGTTGCTGCAAACAGAAGTTGATTTAATTCTTCTTCCAGAAGCCAGGCCAACTGTTGCCTGGTCTGCCCTGCGCGGAAAAAAACTGCTTATTAAAAATTATGCTTTCTACTTAAAAAAACTCCTGGAAATATCAAGCGAAGCCGAAGATATGCAGGATTTTATCATTGACCTTTTTAGATTGCGGGAAAAACAAAGAAAACAAGGAGCTGGCTTATGATTCTAGATAAGGCACAGAAGGAAAGCATCGCTCAATATCTCGACATAAAATGGGACAGAATCAAAGCATTTATCCAGAACGCCCCGCAGTCAATCTCTAAACATATTGACGCGATTAAAACAAAGCTTTAGTTTCTATGCCCAGAACCTACGTCATCATACCAACCTATAATGAAGCAGAGAATATTGAGGGGCTGTTAAAAGCCATCCTAAACCTAAAAATCGAAGGCCTGGTTCCAGTGGTTGTTGATGATAACTCCCCTGATGGCACTGGGCAGATTGCCCAAAAAATCCCTGGGGTTAAAACAATCATCCGCACTAAGGATCGCGGTCGCGGGCGGGCTGGAATTGAAGCCTTTAAATTTGCGCTCAAAGAAGGGGCTGACTATATCATTGAAATGGACGCGGACTTTTCTCACCACCCCAAATATATTCCCGACCTCTTAAAACATATCCAAAACCACGACGTTGTCTTAGGTTCGCGTTTTGTCCCTGGCGGCAAAGACATTGACCGGAGTTTTATCCGCCAAATTGTCACTAAATTTGCCCAAACCTATATTAAACTAGTCCTGGGGCTAAAAGTTAAAGACCCAACATCAGGCTATCGCTGTTTTAGACGAAAAGTTTTAGCAGCCCTGCCGCTTGAGCAAATGATCTCGGTCGGCCCGCCTATTGTCTCGGAGATACTCTATAATGTAAAGCTCAACGGCTTTTCTATTTATGAAACCCCAATTGTTTTTGAGGACCGGACCCGAGGAGAAACAAAACTTAATCTGGCCGTTCTCCTCAAAACACTTTGGTTAGTATTAAAGTTTAGGTTGATATACAAATGAAAAAAATCCTCCTCATTAGCAACGGCCACGCCGAGGATCTAGTAGCAGATAAGCTCATAGCAGAGTTTGGTCAAAGCTGTGAGATAACTAAGCTGCCATTAGTTAATACCAGCCTGCCATCAGGCGGTTTTTCCCTGCGCAATTTTAAATTCTTGTGGCAGGACATTCGTCGTGGCTTACTCGGCCAAACCATCAAAAACATCCTTGCCCTCAAAAGACTTAGAGGCAAGATAGATGTAAGCATCGCCATTGGCGATCTTGTCCCAATCATTGGCGCACTCATTGCCGGCGCACCCTTTGTCTTTGTCGGGGTTAATAAATCAAGTTATTATAAAACGTTTGGCTATAATTACACTCCATGGGAAAAATTTTTGCTTAAAAAATACGCCATCAAGACCTATGTGCGCGATGAGGAAACCTTAAAAGACCTAACTTTTGCTAAATACGTTGGTAATCCGCTAATGGACTGCCTTCTTCCCCTCTCCATAAAATGGAGAGGGGTGGCCGAACAAAGCTCGGCCGGGGTGAGGATCGGCTTCCTCCCTGGGACCCGCGCTGACGCTAAATTAAACCTTAAAGACTTTGCTGACATTGCTAAAGAAATCATTAAATTAAAGCCTGCTCAAGTTGAGGTTGCGCTTATCACCGCGACTAAAGAAAAAGACGTGCCAGCTTACCTGCAAAATAAACCATTTGAGCAAGTCTTAGAACAAGCAACTATGATTATTGGCCTCTCTGGCACTGGCAATGAGCAGGCAGCTGGCTGTGGGATCCCAATAATTGCCTTTCCAGGCCGCGGTTCTCAATACAACAAAAAGTTTGCCAAGGCCCAAAAAGAACTGCTGGGGGAGGCACTGATACTTATCGATCACTTTGATCCCAGCTTTATCGCAGGCCAAGTGTGGGAATTGGTAAAGGACCCAGACCGACAAGAGCAAATGAGCCAAACCGGCCAGTCCAGGATGGGACAAGGCAGGGCCATTAAACAGATCGGAATTGACCTCAATGAAATTATTCAGCCAAGATAAAATCTTAAGAAAAGTTATCTGGTTTATCATTATTTTTACTGTTTTCTTCTGCTATGTCCGACTGATGCAGCAATACACTTTTAATAATCACGCGCTTGACGACGGCTATAATGATAACTTGATCTGGAATACCCTTCAGGGAAATTTCTTCTATAGTGAGATCAAGGGCTACTGCACCTTAGGTGATCACCTAGACCCTATCCTACTGCTGTTTTTGCCTTTTTATTTCTTTGGCCTGGGCCCAAGGTTCTTGTTTATCACCCAGACAATATTAATCGCACTGGGCGCACTGCCAATTTATTGGTTAGCCAAAGAACGCCTAAAAGACAGCCCTTTTACCTTGCTTTTTCCGCTGGCCTATTTACTATATATACCAACTGTTAACATTACTTTTCAGGGTTTTTACCAAATTGCGCTGGCCATCACCCCGCTGCTCCTGGCTTTTTACTATCTGCTAAACGATAAATACAGGCCCTTTTTGCTCTGGCTGTTGGTTGCCCTGTTCTGCCAAGAAGACGTAGCACTCGTAGCAGCTTTTTTGGGCGGGTACATTCTTTTGAAGAAAAAACCCAAACTGCTTGGCAGCTCGCTTTTGCTCGGCGGCCTTGCACTGTTTGTCATCGACCTACAAATAATTATTCCTTATTTTAAGGGAACAAATTACACTTATTTTGAACGCTACGCGTATCTGGGCACTTCTACAGCTGCAGCCTTAAAAACCTTGTTCACTAGGCCTTTTTTTGTTTTTAAGCACATCCTTATTACCGACAAAATACTTTACCTAGTGGGGCTTTTTTTGCCAGTGGCCTTTCTCTCTTTCTTGGCACCCTCGGCCCTTATCCCAGCTATTCCAGCCTTGGCCCAAAACCTCTTAAGTACCTACAGCGACATGTACCAGCTCGGCACGCGCTACCCATCAGCCACAATTCCTTTTGTCTTCATGTCCGCTATTTTGGGGCTGGAAAAGCTGCTTCAGACCATACAGGAGCCAAGCGCCAAAGAACGCATTTTAAAACTGATCCGGCGAACAATGATCTTTTGTCTGGTCCTATCAATGCTTTACTTCTTCTTGGGCTTTTTCTTCCGCTACACTACCGTCACTCCAGCTGTTAGGGACGGCCAGGCACTACTCCCCCTGGTCCCTAAAGATGCGGCAATTTCAGCCTTAGGAAATCTCTATCCCCATCTAGCTCATCGCAAAAATATTTGGATCTTCCCCAAAAATTATGAGCAATCAGACTACCTTATTTTATGTAAACTTGACCCAACTTGGCCGCTTGAGGGCGATTACACGCCTGTGATCAAGCAATTGCTCAAAGAAAAGAATTATGCCAAGCTCTTAGAATTTACTTTTATCGGCGAGGTCCCACGCGCCCCAATTGCACAAAAAGAATATCAAATATGGTTTGATAAAGTCATGGCTGACCCAAACTTTAAGCTGGTGGCTGAAAAAAAATATTATCTGCTCTTAAAATCACGGCGAGCAAAAAACAAGTAAAATTATCCTGCTTGTTGGCGACGGCCAAAGAGTGACATCAAATGAACGAGCCCGCGCAAGCCAATATTGGCCAAGAAAAAATGTACTTTATCCAACGGGCTGAGAGGAAAATGTCGTAGCACCAGCCTAAAAACCCGGCAGAAGCTTGCGTAGTCCAGCCCCTCCCCCAAACAAAACAACCTGGCTTTTATGTTTAACTTAAAAAAATTCTCTTTGAATTTTTCCAGGTCAAGATTATCATGGGTTGAGCGCTCTAATGTTAAGAGAAATTTAGTAATAAACAAGTCTGCAAACTCTGGCATAGTGTGGTGCGCCTTGCCAGTTTGCTGCTGGACAAGAATATCTGTAACTGTAATGTTCTTAACCCCTTGGCTGGCCAAATAATTGGCTAAGTTCAAAAAAATATGCAGATGGATCCACCCCTCACCAAGACAATCTGGATTGATTGTGATGGCCCGATAATAATTCAGATTAACAATGTTAGTTGAGATCAGCGTCCCTTTATGCAAGATCGTGTCCAGATATTTTTGCTGGCTATTTAATGAATATTTCAACTCCTGGCCCCTGATTGCGGGATATCCCTGGCCATCAAGATATTTATAATTAAGATAGAAAAGGCCAACCTCAGGCTGCGCCGTGATTAAATTAAGGAGCGCATCAAGCCGAGAGATATCTAGGACGTCATCATCACTTAGAAGCCAAAGAAAAGAACCCTGGGCCTTTTTTAGCAAAGCTAGAATATTACCGTCAAAACCAAGGTTTTCCTGATTGATCACTCCTTGAAAATAACGGTACTCGGCAAATTTGGCGAGGATTTGTTTCGTGGCCGCATCCTGAGAATTGCTACTGACCAAAACCTCAATCCCACGCGCCTCACAAGCTGGCATGATCTCGGCTAAGAGTGGGCCAAGGCACTCTGGCCGTTTATATGTTGGGATCCCAATTGTTAAAAGTGGTTTAGTCATGCTTTTGGTTTATTATTTTACCATATTTTGCTAAACTTAAGCTGGGATGACCAAATACCCCAGACCAGAAATTAAAAGGATCCTACTTGGCAGAAATCATGGCCTGGGCGACGATGTTATGGCTCTGCCACTGATTTCCCAGCTAAAGCAAGTCTTTCCCCTGGCCCATTTAACTGTCATGTGCCGCCAGCTAAGCCAACCAATCTTTGCTGGCAATCCCTTGATTGACGAAATAATAATTGACGAGCTTGACGCTCAAAAGAAAAACCAACCAAGCAGTAACATCTTTAAGCTATTAAATTTCGCCCGCCAGATCAAAGCTAAAAAATTTGACTTATCTGTCCTGACCTGGGGCAATGAAACCCACGCTTATCTGGGCTGGCTAGCAGGGATCCCCTGGCGGATTGGAGACAAGCTGACCTATCGCGCTGGCTGGACATTTAACCTTGGCCTTAAGAGAAAGTTCTATCATTTTAACTATCATTACCTTGAGCTTAATTTGCAATTGCTGCGGCCTGTTTGTCCAAATTGCGAAACAATCATCTCGCCAACTATAAATTTTAAGGACCACGCCTTTATCGAGCAAATTTCAGCAGACCATAACTTTAACACCAATGATGTTTTAATTGCTTTCTCCCTGGGTACGAGCGGGGCCAATAAATACTGGCGGCCAGAGCGGCAAATTGAATTAATTAAACTCCTGCTGGCAGAGCCAAAAGTTAGAGTGCTGCTTTTAGGCGGACAAGAATTTGCTGGCCAAGCCCAAACCATTAGTCAGCAATTTTCCAAAGAACAAGTAATCAATCTGGTTGGCCAAAGTGATGTTGGCCAGCTGATCTCAATTTTGCGGCTCTGTCAGCTCCACATCTGCTTTGACAGTGGCCCCATGCATTTAGGAGCCGCCCTTAAGGTCCCTACCCTGGCCATCTTTCTCTCTAAAAGCCAGCTCCCCACCCAGTGGGGCCCATGGGAAACCGAACAAATAATTTTAAAAAGAGGGACAAGCCCCTGCCCCAAAAGATGCTCAGCCCCCTCTTGCCAGCTTGACCTCTGCCAGGAAGATGTAACACCAGCAGAGGTATACACCGCAGCCCAAAAACTTCTTAATCACCAGGGTTTAAAAAACAAGCCTGAAATCAGAGCAGCTTGGCAAAAATTATCTTACTCAATTGTCCTTTGGCACAATAACTCTAGCAAGGAGGCCAAAGATATTACCAACTGCTTAAAGCAAGACGGCTATAAAGCTTTATTGGTCCGGCAAAACACTCACCTCTCTACCTTGATCAAGCTTTTTAACCAAGAAAAAGTTAATCTCCTGCACTTGATTGGCCAGCCCTCTCTTTTTGTTCGCCTAAGGTTGTTCCTGCTTAAAAAATACTACAAAACTGACCTGGTTATAGCCACAGGTTTACCAAAATCAATATCGAGCCAAGATTTAATAAACTACTATGAAACTTTGGTCAGGGGCCAATAAGGCTATGCTCTTTAAGCACTACGAAAATACGCCTCAAAAGCTCTCGATCATGCTCATTGTTTTAGACGAGGAAAATTTAATCAAACAATGGTTTGATCACCTCAAAAATTACAACCCCTTTGAGGTGGTGGTGGTTGATGGCGGTTCAACTGACCAAACTAAAACTTTTGTAAATAAATATGGCAGTCACTTTAATCTTAAATTGATCGAGCAGCCAATGGGCGATTCTTTTGCCGAACAAAGAAATCTTGCCAAGAAACATTGCCGCGGTGATTGGATCTTAGCCCTAGATGCTGATGAAACCCTCTCCCCTAACAGCCCAGCAGTGATTGATAAGATTATTCACGACCAATCAACTGTTGCTTTTAGTTTTCCCCGCGTCGCGCTTTTTCCTGACCCAGACCATTTTATTGGCCAGCCTAACGCGGACCTGCAGCTGCGGCTTTTTCGCAACCTGCCAGAGATCAGCTACATTTATAAGGTCCACGAGCGGCCAGCTTACAAAGGTAAACCTATCCACCCTGGTTTTTTTGGCACTGATCAAGGCTGGCAATGGTGTAGAATTAAAAGAGAGATCAAAATGATCCACTGGGGCAACCTAAAATCAGAGGCCGAGCTGCTGGCCCGAGGGAATCGTTGGCAAAAATTCAAAACTGAATCTAAAAAAAGGGGGTTAGCTGTCGGGGCAGCTGAAACTTTTGCCCCAAAAAAAACCAACGTTAAATCTCGGCCGCTAAGCGAGTTGTTTTAAGATGAAATTACCCAAAGATAAAATTAAGAAAATATTAATTGTTAGGCCAGACGCGATTGGCGATCTGGTCTTGATCACCCCAGCCATTGCCGCAATTAGAAAAGCCTTTCCAGCGGCAAAGATTGCCCTTCTCCTGCAACAATACACCGCTGAGGTCATGGCTCACCATCCAGATATTGATGAAATTATTATCGATAAGATCAAAGGTGGACAAGCAAAGAGTCTCCCTGCCTTTTTAAAATATGTGGCTGAGATCAGGGCGAAAAAGTTTGACCTCTCAATTGATTTTTATAGTTTTAACATCAAACACACCCTGCTGCAATACTTAGCCAGAATCCCCTATCGTTTAGGAGACAAATCAAGATTGCTGCTCGGTCTATTTTACAACTGCGGTAAAATCATCAAGTACAAAGATTACACCAAGCACATTGTTGAGCTCCATTTAGATCTTTTAGAGAGCGTTGGCCTAAAAGCTGAAATCCCAAAATTAAACATGCCCGTACCTGAAGCAACAATCACTAAATTTAGACAGAGATTGGCTGCCCTAGGTGTTTTGGATAATGATTATTTAATCGGGGTCCACCCTGGCTGCACTTCGTCAAGGTCTTGGGACGCGGAAAAATACGCAGCAGTCATTGATCAGCTTGCTGACCAGCTTAGCGCTAAGGTCATTTTAACCGGCGGGCCAAAGGAGCAAGCCTCTGGCCAAAAAATCATTAAGCTCTGCCAACACCCACCGCTTAACCTGATCAACCAGACCACTATTCCTGAGATGATGGCCCTCATCAAACGGCTCAACATCTATATTGGGGCAGATACCGGACCCACCCATATTGCCGGCGCAGTTGGCACTCCAGTGGTCTTGATAATTTTAGCTAAAAACGTCAAACCAGTGCGCTGGGCTACCTATAAATCACCCCACATTATCCTCTATGCCCACCCGCAAGCCAGGTGCCCGATCTTTTGCGATGCCGGCAGGTGCCAAGAAAAGTATTGTACAGAAACAATCTCTGCAGCCGACGTTGTTAATGCGGCTAAAAAGCTTCAAGCTGGAGAATCCCATCGCGTGCTTGATTGGCAAAAACTATCTTTCAATACCTTGATCATTTATGACGACAAAAACCAAGCCCAAGCTGAATCACTAGAAAACCATTTAAAGCAACAAGGTTATCACGCGGTCAAGCAAAATGCCAAGCAAACCTCACTGCACCAGCTGCTTAAAACCATTGAAACTGAAAATATTCTGATCCTGCACCATTTAGGCCAAAAAGCTTACCTAACAACCAAGCTTGCTAACTGGCTCTCTGGCATATACACTACTAATGCAACAATAATAGTTAAAGGCTATAAAGAAGGACAAGATTTGCTGGCGCTCTATCGCAGAACATTTCAGCAATCACTATTTTAAGAACATGATCACAGCTAGCATTATAATTGGCACCTTAAACCAGCGTGAGCTTCTCAAAAAGACGCTGGAGTCTCTCTTTGCTCAAACCTATCCAGCTGACCAATTTGAGATCGTCTTAGTTGACAGCCTGTCAAACGATGGGACCAAGGAGATGGTTAACGGGCTAAAAGCCCCCTGCCACCTCAATTATTTTCGCCAAGAAAACAAAGGGAAAGTCAAGGCCAGAAATAACGCCCTGCGGGTGGCCCAAGGCGAAACAATTGTTTTTACTGACGCTGATATCCCTTGTGAGCCCAATTGGCTGGCTGAGCATTTGGCTGCCAAGGTTAAATATCCCAACACTGCTTTTGCCGGCCAAACAATTCGCCTGCGGCGTGAAGACCTAACTGATACTGAGCTCCCAACCAAATTTAAACCTTGGCAAAAAATCCCTTGGTCATATTTTCTAACTGGCAACTTATCGATTTCTAAAGAGCTGATTTTTAAAGCTGGCCTATTTGATGAAAGCTTCAAGGAATATGGCTGGGAAGATATTGAGCTTGGTTATCGACTCAACAAAATGGGGGTAAAACTTCGCTTTCTCCCTCACGCCTTAAACCATCACCTCCACCCTGTCTCCAAAAAAGATTTTCTTACTATCATGTTTAAGATGGGCAAATCAGCCGCAGTTTTTTATCGCCGACATCCAAACATGCAAATCAAGCTCTTTGTCGGCATGAACCCTCTGGCCATGGGGCTCCATTCCTTGATTCAAAGATTACCCAAGTTGCTTAAATTTATTGAGGTCAAAGCAGAAAAATCTGACTTCGCCAGGCATATTTTGGAACAATACTATTATTTAAGCGGAATAAAAGAGGCCTTAGCCAATGCTTGACCTATCAATAATTATCGTCAGTTGGAATGTAGAAAAACTGCTTAGGGATTGCTTAGCCTCAATCTTTCAAAACCAAGATAATTTAGAGCTAGAAGTTTTTGTTTCGGACAATCTCTCAAGCGACGGCACCGCTAAAATGGTCACCACGGAATTCCCCCAAGTAAAATATTTGCAAAATGAAAGCAACCTGGGATTCACCAAGGGAAACAATCGAGCTTTTAAACAAGCAACTGGCAAATACGTCCTTTTTCTCAACCCTGATACAGTTATCAAGCCTGCTGCTCTAAGCAAAATGATCGCTTTTCTGGAAAAACAAGCTGATTGCGGCGGCCTGGGCCCGCGGCTGCTCAACCCTGACAGCTCGCTCCAACTCTCTTGCCGAGCCTTTCCAACCATTGAAACCCAACTCTATAACACCTTGTTCCTCGATGCTATTTTTACCAAAACAAAACTCTTTGGCAAATACATGATGTCGTGGTGGCAGCACAATGAATTAAGAGAAGTCGACCAACCAATGGGCGCCGCCCTATTAGTGAGAAAAGAGCTACTAGATAAGATCGGGGCTTTTGATGAAACAATTATTTTTTGGTACGACGAAGTTGACCTTTGTTATCGGATCAAGCAAGCTGGCTGGAAAATTTATTTTTTACCAGAGGCAGAGATCATTCACTATGGCGGGCAAGCGTTTGGCCAATGGAAGGGATTACGGCAAAGTCTGCGGGGAGCGTACATTTGGCGCCAGAGCCGCAATTATTTCTTTAAGAAACATTATGGTTTCTGGCAAGTCCCAATCTTAATGTTCTTAGATGTGTTGCAGGCAGGGATTATCTTAGCGTTGCTTTATGCGATTATCAAAACTATTATTTTTTTGCTACAAACAATTGTTTAAGCTGATCCCCTAAGCCATCAAAGGGATTACCAATCTTAATTGGTTGATAGCGGTAGGCCCGAAGCCAACGCCAAAACATTGACCCCTGATTTTTGATCTCAAACTCATGGAACGAGCCATCAAACCTGCGAGCAACCTTAAAGCCAGGCAACACATTATGAAAACAATCTTTAGCCTCAGCCACCTGTTGATAGCTGCAAGAAAAACCAGTCTGTTCGTTTTGCCTCTTTTTTTTGAGGATCTGCGCAGCTGAGCGGTAAGGATAATGTTTGTAAATTGGAAAATATTTATAAGCCTGCCACCCCACCCCTTCGGCCAAAACCTTCCCCCCCTGCCCCAAATTATAATAGATCCCTTTTTTGTGCTTATACTGCCTGATCTCCAGCGCCCCAGGAGAATACCAAGGGAGCCGTTCTTGGACTGATTTGATTGATTCAAGGTCGCGGTTCAGATCAGAAGTATGCAAAAAGAAATTCATCGCATACCAGTTGACCTTTTCTACTCCAGCTTTTTCTGCTTTTTCAGCGATCTCAATCGGGTTATCGTAGAAAATCTCGTCCCCATGAAGCAAGGTAATCCAACCATCATAACCATACATTTCCTGGGCTTTTTCTAAGATAAACTTACGAATACCATCAAAAATCACTCGCCCAGGCATTTGATCAATGACCTCGCTATCCTTCATGAAAAACTTAACCGCGTCAAAGCTGCGGATTATTTTTTCGGTCTTGTCTGTTGAACCATCAATTACCAAAATCTTGTCAAAATATTTGGTATGCTCATTCATAACCTCTTCAATACAATCCTCTTCATTACAGGTCATCATTAAGCCTAGATGCTGCATTTAACCCCCTCCACAATCTCGTCAACAGCCAAACTATCCAGGCAATTACTCTTTTGATTGCACTTTTTTTGATAACAAGTCAAACAATCAAGTTTTGGCAAAACCTTGATGCCGCACCCATAAAGTTCAATCTCAGTTGACGAGGTCGGCCCAAAAAAGGCCACGACCGGTTTTTTAAGGGCTAGGCCAAAGTGCAAGGCTAGGCTATCAGATGAAAGCAGCGCTTGGGTTTGATCAATAATGGCCGCAAAATAACGCAGGGGGTGGACACCAGCACTAGGCATTCCTGTTTCTTTGGCAATAATCTTGTTGCGCTCTTGTTCCTCTTCCCCACCCAAGATCAGGGAAACCAACCCCAGTTCATTAGTGAATCGTTTCACAATCTCAATCGTCTTTTCAATTGTAAGCGCTTTCAGTGGCCAGCGCTTTCCAGCCCCGGTATTAATCCCAATAATTTTCTCCCTAGCCCCTAAGCCCAAATCCCTAATCCCCTTCCTCCCATACTCCCGTTCCTCCTCCATCAACTCAAAAACATACTCCCCACACCTCACCCCTAATAGCTCCCCCATATGCTGCTGAAAGGTCTTCTTGTTCAGCTTCTTAAGCTCATTAGCCCTCGTCAGCCCAAATTTTGAGATTACCGACATATCAAACCAGGCCGAAGGTGTGTAGGTGCCTTCCCCATCTTTGGCAAAAGCCCCGAGAATTTTTCCCTGCCCAAGTTTGTGAACCAATTCACAAATCTCAAGTTCATCCTCTAAGCCAATGACCAAATCATAAGAAGAAAGGGTATCCCGCTCCTCCCAAGTATAAAGGTGGTCAATCAAATGATTATTTAAAAGAACTGATTTAGCCGCCAGAGAGGTTAGCCAATCAAGCTCGACTGGCTGATATTTCTCTCTCAGCCCTTTAAGAATTGAGGTCGTCCTAATAACATCCCCTATCGCCCCTAATTTAGTAATTAATATCCGCATGCCTAATTATTTTATCACTTTTGAGGTTAGAGAGTGAGGGCTAAACGCTCTTTTTCGGTACACCTAGTTTTATCTCAAGGCACTGTCTCAGCAAAGCACTTAACAAACGACCGAACACCTCAAAAGTCTCAAGAAAAAAAGATAATCCTAAAGTATTAGCCCTAATAAATACATCTCTGGCTGATTGGAGCCCAGTCACTTTGTTTGGCCCATAACGCTTAACAGCCTTAGCCCCTAGAACATCTGGGATAAGATATTGGGCCACAAAACAAGGATATGGCCAGGATAGATCAACCCTAGCAACCGGATCACTCTTGTCTAAACCTAATATATCATCACCTAACAATGTCTCGATGGTTACATTCTCAGCACTCGAGTAAGACAAAAGGGGTCTCCCTAAAAAAGGAGCTTTAAGCTCAACTTGCCAATCTTGCAACAGGAGTTCGGCCACAGTAGAACCATTACTCAGTTCGACCAAAAACTCGCCAAAATCAAGCTCAGCAAGTATCTGATCTCTTGAATCTGGCCCATTACTCAAACGTCTAAACAGTTCAGTTATATCCAGTAAGGCCCGATCAGCTAGCGCCAGCGAAATCCTAGTGCTCTCCAACCCTGTAAGAAAACCAGCAAGGTCAACTTTTTTGATCCTGAGTGAAAAAAAACCAGTAAAAATTGGAGTCATACTGGGAGGGGCTAAAACCGCCTGTGCCTGTCTTAGAATTCCCAGGGCTTTAGCTTGGTGGGCTAATCGCTCTAAACCAGCTACTTGCTGCTGATATGAACTGGTAATGTTTCTGGTATCGCCTAGTGTCATGCTTTATCTCCTCTATACGAAAGCTCAGAATAATTGGCCTTTTGCCCGCGTAGCCAAGCCTCTCAGGCTCGACGTCTCGTCGACAAGCAAAGAAAATCAAATTTTTTGGAACTCTCTATATGATCTATCAGACAAAAAGACAAAAAATTTCATTTTTTGCGTGATATAATTTTAGATTAATATGCATTTTGCTGTTTTTCTAATAGTCCTAAATATTTTCAAGATTTGTCTGGCGCGCTATCTTCCCCTGATCGGCGACGAGGCCTTTTATTGGCTCTGGTCAAAACATTTAGATCTAAGCTATGTCGACCATCCCCCGATGATCGCTTACTACATAAAAGGCTTAACCTTATTGTTCGGCAATACAGAACTAGCTATCAGACTGGGTGCAATTCTTTTAGTCACGCTAACCACCTGGCTGGTCTACAAGATCGGGCAAGAGCTTTTTAGCCAGCAAGCCGGAATAATATCAGCAGTTATTTTCAATCTCCTGCCAATTTTCTTTGGCGGCAGCCTTTTCTTAGTCCCCCAACAACCCTTTCTCTTTTACTGGGCACTAAGCCTTTATCTTTTTTGCCGCCTTATTAAGACCAGCCAACCCTGGCTCTGGTTGGCCCTAGGGACAACTGTTGGCCTTGGCCTTTTGAGTGATTATGTTATGCTCTTGTTTTTCCCAGCAGTTGGGCTCTACCTTATCCTAAATAAAGAACAACGCTTTTGGTTGTCTAAACTTCAACCTTATGCGGCCGCCCTGCTCGCCTTGGCCATTTTTTCACCAGTCATTATCTGGAACTTAAAGCAAGGCTTTGTCCCTTTGTTTTACTGGTCAGGCAAGATGGGAGGCACACCAAACTATCTGCAAAATCTCCTCTCTTTTATTGCTCTGGAAACAGCCCTATACACGCCAATTGTTTTTGGCGCGGTTTTTTATCTGCTCTGGCAATTAAGGAAATTTGATCCGCGAACAACTTTACTGGCTGCTTTTTCTCTGCCAGTCTTGCTGGTTTTTCTGGCCCTTGCTCCACTGATGACGGTGGGCGGGCATTGGCCTGCGGCTGCTTATCTGCCAGCAGTCCTTTTGCTCGGGCAGCTGTCAGGCAAAACGCGAACGTGGCTGGTCGGTTTAACCTTATTCTTTGCATTATTGCTCAACAGCCTAGCTCTGGGCTACTATTTGTTTTTCTTCCCCACCCCACCAGAACTAATTGGCCAAGAATTTACTATCAATCAAAAACTACCGGAATTCATCAAAAATGCTACGCCCAAAAATGGGTACACTTTTTATCTAGCCAATAATTTAGGGCTAGCCGGTCTAGTGGCGTTTCACGGTCACGTCACTGTCCAAATGGCGCCTGGCAGGCTAAGGCAATTTGATCTCTGGGGAAAGCCAGCCCTTAAAAATGGCGACAATGCCCTTTATTTTGCGCTTAACGAAAAGGAAGTTTATGATCAGCTTATTTTGCTTTTTCAGCAGGTGACAAAAGATCCCCAAAAAAGAATTTTCACCAAAGACGCGGAAATTCCCAGCAAGACTGAAATCTACCACTGTTTTGGCTATAAGGGAGGAGAATTGCCATAATGACCCAAAAACTAATTATTACCTTGGCTGGCTTTGCCCTGCTCCGGCTCTTGCTTAGCTTGCTCTTCCCTATTACTGCAGACGAGTCTTATTATTGGCTCTGGTCAAAACACCTCGCCCTCTCTTATGTAGACCATCCACCCATGGTTGCTTATTTAAGTTTTCTCTTGACCGGCGGCACGTCCAGCTTGATCGGTTTACGGTTAGGCACACTGCTCATCGCTACTGCTGTCAGTCTGTTTATCTTTTTTATCGCTAAAGAGATCTTTAATAAAGAAATCGCTTTCTGGTCCGCGGTCTTTTTTCAGATTATTCCACATTTCTTGATCATTTGGCTAACCATGTTTGTGGAGCTGCCCTTGACATTTTTCTGGTGCGCCAGCTTGCTGGTGCTTATCAAAATTATTAAATCTCAAAACTTGCAGCTCTGGTATCTACTGGGACTGCTCGTTGGCCTGGGCTGTCTTAGCAAATACACCATGCTGCTTTTCTGGCCAAGCCTTTTTCTTTTTACCATTACCACTCCTGAGCAAAGGCCCTGGTTCAAGAGCCGGCAACCCTACCTGGCATTTTTACTATCGCTTTTGGTTTTTAGCCCAGTTTTGATCTGGAATGCCCAACATCAATTCGCCTCTTTTGCTTTTCACGCGGCTAAGACCACATCAGACACCCTCGGCACAAATTTTCCAGCCTTTATTGGGGACCAGCTGGTGCATTTCACACCTTTCTTTTGTTTTGCCCTTTGGGGCGCCTGGCGGTTTGGTTTAAAACGCGGCCCGCTCACCAGGGTGTTCGTCTATTTTTCAGCTGTGCCACTCTTGGTCTTTTTGCTAGCCGCTGTTAAGATTAAGGTCTGGGCACATTGGCCCTCGGTCGGCTACATTGCCGCCATTCCACTAACTATTGCTTATCTCTGGGAAAGCCAAAAGCGCTTGAGAAAATTCTTTACCGCAGTCATTGTTTTTTTGCTTTTAATCATCAGCATTCTGTTTTGGATCTCCCCAGCAATTTTAAGCTCCCAATCAGCTTATCATCAGAACCAACAGCTGGCCCAAGCCTTGCCGTCAGGAACAAAGATTTTTGCCAGGACCAATGTCGCGGCCTCTTTACTTGAATTTTACACTCAAAGACCAATTTATCTGGCGACCGGCTTTATGAAGCCTGGCTCGCTGTGGGGAGAAAAACAGTATGAGCTTTGGGGCATCCCTGACCTTAAAAAAGGCGAAAGCGTTCTCTATTTTGGCGAAGATAACACAACCATTAGGCAACAAGCCGCAGAACATTTTTCAACAGTGACAGAAATTAATTATCAACTTAATTTGATCGAAGATTATATCAGCCACTATAAGATGTTGCGGTTTGATGATTATAAAGAAAACGAAGGTCATCCTTAAACATGAAAGACCTATCCATCATTATCGTTAACACCAATAACAAAAAACTACTCAAAGAGTGTCTGCACTCCATCTACCATCGCCCGCAACAGCTTAATCTTGAAATAATAGTCTCAGATAACGCTTCAAGCGATGGCTCGCAAACCCTGATTAAAACAGAGTTTCCCGAAGTTAAACTAATTGAGAATGATTCTAATTTGGGTTTTATCAAAGCCAGCAATCTGGGGCTCAAGATCGCTCACGGACGCTACATTATGCTACTCAACGACGACACCCTTGTCAAAGCTGGGGCACTTAACAAACTTGTCCAATTTATGGATCAAACCCCATCTGCCGGGGCTTGCGGTCCTAAGCTTTTAAATACCAATGGCACGCTTCAGCATCAAGGAGGGCTTTTGGGGAAAAAGTTTTGGCGAGCCAAAGTACCAACAAGCGTCGACTTTGTAATTGGCGCTGCCCTCATGGTCAGAAAAGAGGTACTCTCACAAGTCGGCCTAATGGATGAAAATCTTTTTTTCTACAATGATGATCTAGATTGGTGTCTTTCGATCCGCAGGGCTGGCTGGAAAATTTATTTTGTCCCAGCCGCCGAGATCGTGCATTATGGTGGTTACAGCAGCAAGCGTAAATTCAACCCTAAACTTTTTATCGAAGGCTTTCGCGGCGGGCTTTACTTTTGCCGCAAACATTACGGCGAATTGACCTTTCATCTTTATCGGCTAGCCCTCTGCCTTGGCCTCATCCTTTGCCTGCCCTGCCAGGTCTTTAATCCAGCTAAATTGTACGCCTACACCGATATTATTATGATCACAGCCCGTGGACAAATCCCCAGGCCTGTGCTAAAATAAATACATTATGAAAGAAAAGATCCATCCCAAATATTATGCCACCACAGCCCATTGCGCTTGTGGCGCTGTTTTTGACATTGGTTCAACCAAAGAAAAACTGCACGTTGACATTTGTTCCGCCTGCCACCCGCTCTTTACCGGCAAACAAAAATTGATCGATAGCGAAGGCCGAGTTGAAAAATTCAGGAAGCGCTATGCTAATGTCACCCTGCGCAAGCCCAAGAAAACCGTTAAAAAGAAGAAAACCGCAACCAAAACCACCAAAGCCAAAGCTAAAGCCAAAAAGTAGCCTAGTTTAATGCTGGAGAAAAAACTAGCTACGCCTATTGATCGCTACAAGGAACTAGAAAAACTTCTCTCTGACCCCGTGATCATCTCAGACCGCGAGAAATTCCAAAGCTATTCCAAAGAACTGGGTGATTTAAAGGGAATTTATGAGAAAGGCCAAGCATACCTCAAGGTTTTCCAAGAAATTAAGGAAACAAAGGCCCTTTTAAACGATTCAGAAATGCAAGAAATGGCCAAAATTGAGCTGGAAAAACTAGAGGCCAAAGAAGCCCAACTGGCCAAAAAGATAAAGATCTTGCTTTTACCCAAAGACCCATTTGATGACAAAAACATTATTATGGAGATCAGGGCTGGCACCGGCGGTGAGGAAGCAGCTTTGTTTGCCGGAGAGCTCCTGCGCATGTACTTGCGCTTTGCCGAACGTTCTGGCTGGAAAACTGAAATAATCAGCTCCAGCCCCACTGGCCTGGGCGGCTACAAAGAGGTTACCTTTAATCTTATCGGCCATGGCGCTTATAGCCGTTTAAAATATGAAGGCGGGACTCACCGTGTCCAGCGGGTCCCAGCCACAGAAAGCAACGGCAGGGTACACACTTCGGCAGCCACAGTCGTGGTTATGCCAGAGGCTGAAGATGTTGACGTAAAAATTGATCAGAGTGACCTTCGGGTTGACACCTACCGGGCTGGCGGACCAGGCGGCCAAAACGTCAACAAGGTCAGCTCGGCCATTAGAATTACCCACCTGCCAACAGGGCTAGTAGTCGCTTGCCAAGAAGAGCGCTCCCAGTTGCAAAACAGGGTCAAGGCCATGAAACTCTTAAAGACAAAGCTGCTAGAACAAGCCGAAGAAAAAGCCAGGAAAGAAAGGTCAGAAACCCGCAAGATCATGGTCGGCACTGGTGACCGATCAGAAAAGATCAGGACCTATAATTTTCCCCAGGGCCGCATCACTGATCATCGGATTGGTTTTACCATCTACCGCTTAAATGATTTTCTTGACGGTGACATTAACGAGGCCATCGAAGCCTTAATTGACGCTGACCGCGCAGCCAAGCTCAAAAAATTATAATGGTTGTTCCCCAATTTGAAAAAGAGGTCATCCTCTGCCATGTTTTAAAGATCGAGCGCGCCAAACTTTTTAGTCATCCGAAAAGAGCATTAACCCCAAGCGAACAAAAGCATTACAACGAACTGATCAAGCGTCGCTTAAACCATGAACCAATTGCCTACTTGGTCAAGAACCAACCCTTTATGGGACTAGAGTTCTATATTGGCCAAAACGTCCTCATCCCCCGCCCAGAGACAGAGCTGCTAGTTGAGGCAACAATAAAATTATTACGGCTATCGAATATCGAATATCGAATTGCGGATATCGGCACTGGCTCTGGCTGTATCGCAGTCAGCCTAGCCAAATATTTACCAAATGTTCAGGTAATTGGAATTGATTCTTCAGCCAAAGCCCTTAAGATCTCTCAAAGGAACGCAGAATTTCACCAGGTTCAGGATCGCTGTGAATTTAAGCAAGGAGATTTGCTAACTGGCTTAACGAAAAAGTTTGATCTGATCGTCTCTAACCCGCCCTATATCCCAACATCTGAAATAGCAAAGCTTGAGCCTGATGTTAAAGATTTTGAACCACACCCTGCCCTTGACGGCGGGCCAGATGGGCTTACTTATATCAAAAGACTAATCACCCAAGCCCCGTACTACGGTACTACGGCACTACCACACTACTTACTCATAGAAATAGGCTATAACCAAGGAGAAGCGGTCAGGAAACTAGCTGAAGGAACAAAAAAATACAATAGAATAAACATAATTAAAGACCTAAGTGGTCATGATCGGATTTTAAGCTGCCAGTTTTAATTGCTGCTTAGCATTTTCATGAGAAATTTTGCGTCAAGCCTCGTCTGGCAAGTGCTCTTCCCAAAATCTTATCTGCGCGCCAGGGTCACCCCACGGATAATCAGAGGAATAAATAACCATTCCAGGTCCAACCACGTCAATAGTTTCAGCAATCTCCTCCCAAGTAATTACTGAATAAACGCCATAACCTTGGCAGCACTCCATCAGCCAGGCCAAGTCAAGCAGGATACCTTGTACTCCCCGATAGTTTTTGGCTAGCTTAAGGTTCATATTGGCCCCCAAGTGGGCCGCAATTACAATTGAGTCAGGCAACATATCCTTGGCTCCCAGTACTTGATCAGGCCAAGTTTCAACATCACGGGGAGGGGCGTTTGAATCAACTCCGGCGTGCATCAGAACAAACATGCGATAGGCAGAGATCTTGCGATAAACATCAGCCAATCTTCGATCATTTACGTGAAATCCTTGCCAGCATGAATCTAACGCAATCCCCCGGATCCCAGCCTCAGCCAGGCACTCAACCTCGGCTTCATTGTGTTCATAGTCCAGATAGATGGTCCCTGTTGGCGCCAAGTTTGGATACTGCAAATCAACCCTCAAGGCAAAGTCATTAGCTGCTGGCACAGAGGTTGGTTTAGCTGCCAGATTTTTAAGAATCCTCAAATAAATACCCACTCGCACCATAGTATCATTGGCGGCTTGGACACTAGCATCACCAAAAAGGGGCAAGGTCTCCCTGGGCGAGACATATCGATTGGCCATCTCAACAAAATGTTTTTCATGCTCAAACCCGTGGGAATGTGCATCTACAATTGGATAACGCGGCTGATATAGGGTTACTTCCCTAAAAACAATTGGCATAACAAATATTTATCACAATACCATGGGGAAAATTTCACCACCGGTCAAGCCAGCCGAGGTAAAGAGTGTAAACGGAGCAATTCATTTTTAAAGGCTGTTTCAACCTCTTCTAGATCATGGAAAGTGAGTCCGCTATTAACCAGTTGTTTCTCTCGACGTAAACTCCTCATTACCTCCGAAATGGTAAGGGTGATTTTCTCTTCAATCTCCGTTGAGGTTAATTCATTGCCATAAAGTGAACCATTAAGTGTAGCCTCAATCTTATCAGCAATCATAAGTAAAGCCGCCATTGGGGTGGGCGGAGCCTGGCCGAGATAACGAAGGTCAAAACCATTCAAGTTATCCGCAACGTTTTTTCCTATTTTATCTTGGCAAACCGCACTCCCATGATGATGGGCTACTACAAAAACTACCTCCTCTGGGAATCCCCACTGCAATAAAATTTGCGCAGAAACATAAGGATGGTCCAAACGCAAAAACCGCGGGTGAATTCGCCCTTTATTCATCTTTTGATTAGTTATTGCCTCAGGTGACCTTAGTAATCTGAGTGGTTGATTGACAGACAAGTAAATCATCGTGTAGCGCTTACAGCTACCTCCGCCTAAGCTTCTCTCGTGCCGCATTAAACAATTTCATTTCAAAAAGAGAAAAGCTGGGAAAATCCTACTTCTGCCCCCGCGACCGATCTCTGAGCAAAGCTAAGGCAAACGCTTCTGTTTCTCCCCCCTCAAACGCGACTGCTCTAACCTGGACTTTAAAATATTGTAAAAATTGCAGTTGCATCCAGACGACGGGGACTCCCAACTCTGCTCATAATCTGGCCCTCCTTAAAAAAATCTAGCCAGATATTTATCAGCACCTTGGGAGAAAAATTTCAATGTGAAGACAAACAAAAACTTAAGCAATCCCCCCTAGCCCCCAGCGCCCAGTCCCCAAAATTCCCAAACCCCTAGAAACTAAACCTCAACTCATAATACTGCGACTCTTCAACCGAAGCTGTATCAGGGTTGTAAATCTTTTTATAGTGGACCACTACGCGTGTATATGGATTAACTGGATAAGCAATCGACCCCCCCATAATTGCCCCTTGCTCAAGAGATAAGGAGCGAAAGTTAGTAAAATTAGGCTGCTTATAATAGCCTGTCACCTCAACATCCTGTGGCAGTTTGGCAAAGAGATCAGCCATAACTGAGGCAGAATCACTGTCATTATAATTTTCATAAGCTACTTTAAGGGCAGCCAAACCCAGAGCATTAATCCCTAATTGAGTTACATAACCATTTTTAATATTCCCAGTCGCCTCAGCCGAAGTTAAATTGATCGGGTTGGTCTCATAATCTTGACCAAAGTACCCAGGCACAAAACCATTGTCTAACATCCGGTAAGCTGCCAAAAATGACGCGTCTGCCACCAATAAATCATAAGCCCAAGAAAGGCCTGTGCTAAAACCACTGCCATGCCCGACTAATTGCGCCCATTCAGCAAAGGCTTCAAAATTTAGCGGCAGTGGGACAGTTGCATCGAGCCCTACCCCAGCCACCTTTTGCACCTCAGTTGTCCCTGAGAGCATCACCCCATCATTATCAACAATATATGTCTGACCAAGCTTGAGCATAGGGTTAACTTTCTCTTCTAGCCGCAAGCCCATAACCCCGGTCTTCGACCAAAGCCCACGCACCACGTAACGTTCTTGTAAAGTTGCATAACCCAAAAGCGCCAGTTGATCATTATTAAGTAAAATTAGACCAGCCAGCCAATTGGTGTAATTTTTGATCAATAACCCATGGCCCCAAGTTAAACTCTCAATAATCCCATAACGCAACCCCCTGCTGCCATCATCATATTCAACATAACGCAAAACAATATTTTCATAACCGTTTGGCTTCTCTTCGCCCAAAGCATAATTAATATCAAGACCCAATCCCAAGACCCCCAACTTAAAATTAGGACGCCAAGAAAGATTCGTCACCTCTTTACTGCCAACTTTTATGAAACCCAAGCTTAGATCGCCAATTTGGGACGAGAGCGCTGTACTTTTTTCCGCATCAGTCCCAATAGTGGTGATAACGGGGCTGCTGCCAAAGTCAAAGGCTAAGGCCGAAACACCCAAAACCAATGTCAAATTAAAAATTAAAAATGTCAAACAGAGTAATGTACGAGGTCCCAAGTCCGATGTCCGATGTCGTTTACACTTTTGACCTGCAATAGTAGACGTAGAACCTAGAGCATAGGACCTGGGACTGTTTAATTTTGTCATTATTACCCCCCCCTTTTTTTAATGTCTAAAATGCCTACGGCCAGTAAAGACCATGGCAATCCCCAGTTCATTAGCCTTATCAATTGAGTCCTGATCTTTTTTGGAGCCACCCGGTTGAATAATAGCGCTAATGCCATGCTTGCCAGCAAATTCCACAACATCAGGAAATGGGAAGAAAGCATCAGAGGCCAGCACCGCACCCTTCACCGCGGTGCGCGAACGCTGGATCGCTAGGCCAGCCGCCTCGATCCGGCTCATTTGACCCGCGCCAATCCCAATTGCTTGCTTGTTATTAGCAATAACAATGGTATTTGATTTAACATACTTGGCCACGTTCCAGGCAAAGAAAAGGTCTTCCATCTGCTCTAAGGTCGGCTCTTTTGTTGTGACCACCTTGATCTCGCCCAGCCCAAGCTGAGCTAGGTCTGGCTCTTGCAAGAGCAGCCCACCGCTGATCCGTTTTATGTCTAGACCAGTAAAAGGCTTATTGATCGAGCCCTCCCCCATCTCCATAATCCGCAAATTGTTCTTCCCCTTAAGGACCATAAGCGCCTTGGGAGTATAGCCAGGAGCAATAACCACCTCGACAAAAAGTTTTGCGATCTCAATCGCGGTCTCCTCATCAATGCGGCGGTTGGCTGCCACAATGCCGCCAAAGGCTGAGACCGGATCACCAGCATAGGCTTTTTTATAAGCTTCGACCAAACTCTCATCACTAGCCAGACCACAAGGATTGGTATGCTTAATAATAGCAATCGTAGGGTCAGCAAAAGCATTAGCCGCTGACCAGGCAGCGTCCATATCCACGTAATTATTAAAAGAGAGCTCTTTGCCCCCAAGCTGTTTGGCCCGGGTAACTTGCGAGCCCATTGCCCACGAACCAATCTTAACCTCGCGGTAAAGCGCGGCTTTTTGATGCGGGTTCTCGCCGTATCTTAAGTCCTGGATCTTTTCCAGTTGGAGCTCAACCTGAGCAGGCAAGGTTTCTTCTGCCACCCCGCGCGAGTAGAGGTACTTAACGATCACGGAATCATAATAGCGAGTGTACTCAAAAGCCTTTTTAGCCAAGCTCTCTCGCATCCCTGGCGGGATTTTCCCTTGATTATTTTTCAGCTCATCTAAGACCAAGCTGTAATCAGCAGGGTCAACAATAATCGCCACGCTCTTGTGGTTTTTGGCCGCGGCCCGCACCATGCAGGGCCCACCAATATCAATATTTTCAATGGCCTCTTCATGGGTAAAATCTGCTTTTGAGATCACTTTTTCAAATGGATAAAGGTTGCAGACCACAATCCGAAAAGGATTGATCTTGTATTTTGCCAGTTCTTTTAAGTGCTTAGGGTTTGTTTGATCAGCTAAAATCGCGCCATGAATCACTGGGTGCAAGGTTTTGACCCGGCCATCCAGCATGTGAGGATACTTGGTCAACTTTTGGACCTTAGTAACTTTAATTTTGGCTTTGGTCAAAAAATCCGCTGTGCCGCCAGAAGAGACAATTTCAAACCCAAGCTCTTTTAACCCTTTGGCAAACTTATCCAGCCCTGATTTATCAGAAACCGAAAGAAGCGCGTATGGTTTTGATTTTTGAATTTTAGATTTTAATTTTTGAGTTTTGAATTTTGAGTTTTGAGTTTTCTTTTTTGCCATTTACTTTACCTCTTTTCCAAATTAATACGACAATTTATTCTTTTTAAGTGCTTTAATCTGCTTTAAAAGCTGAGGGATATCAGCAATTAAGGTCTGCCAAAGCATATCAATATCAACACCAAAATACTCATGGATAACTTTATTGCGCATACCGATAATCTGCTGCCAGGGAATATCTTTGCTCTCAGCTTTCACTTTTTCAGGAATGTTGTTAGCAGCTTCTCCGATAATTTCCAGATTTCTAACTACCGCATCGATAGTTTTTTCATCCTTTTGAAAGGTCAAGAGTGAAACATTTTTTATATATCTCTCAATTTTCTTGATCGAGCTTAAAATATCCTCAAAATAAAGCTTTGTCCCCCTAACCATTGACAAAGACAACCTCCTTAAGGATCCCTCTTTTGATGGCGGGCTTCAGAGCTTTCCGAGAAACTAGGTCTACGCGTTTATTAAGCATTTTGCTCAATAAATTCTCGAGCTGAATAAATTTAAAAAAACCAATTGGCCGCGAAAAATCAATTAAGATATCAATGTCACTTTTGGTTGTCTGCCCTCCTCTAACCGTTGACCCAAAAACACCAATCTTAGCCACATTATATTCTTCTCTCAAGGAAGCAAGATGTTTTCTAATTCTACTTATAATTTCTTTTGTTCCCATTTCCGGTAATTATAGCATATTTTTTCTCGCACAAATCTATGAGAGCGGCTCTACCAAGGCTCTGGAAATACTGCTGCAAAACAAAGCAACACGTCAATGGCTAAAAACGAGATTACTCCGAACAAGGATCATCGACCAAGCTCATTTAACCACTCATGAAAGGCAGAGAGAAGTTTTTCACAAGCTCATTGCAGTTGCCCACAACAGCCAAAAAATCCGCACCTTTCTAGATGAATGTATCCCTCAATTAAAGGCCACGGATATGGAATCATTCTGCCAGCGTGGCCAGCTAGCAAGTGTGCTAAGCCTCCTTAGCCTCCTTAGCCTCGAAGCTCTTTTCGCCTTAGCCAGCCGTGATGACCTTGTCTTTAATGGCAATGATCTTAAACACTCATTGGACGAGGTTTTTGAACAGCTGGTCACTTTAGCAGAAGACGGTGACCTAGCCACGCAAAACTTTTTAAACGATCGACTTTCGACTCTTTTTTTGACTCATCAGGATCAAGGCTTTTTAGGGTGAGACTTTCTGCCCTTTCTGATCCACCAAAAGATCAAGACAAAAGACCCATGATCTTACCAAAAAAACTGTTGGCTGAATTGCAAGCGCTCGAGCTAGCAATGCGCAGCGAAAGTTTGACCTGGCCAACTGATTTAGTAACCTTAGGCCTGGTCAAACTAGCCGAAGAAGGGAGTGCCAAGGTCAAGGAACGACTGGGCGAGAGGGCCGGACAATGGTCAATTCAGTATCTTGAGCATTTATCAAGATGCGGGGTGCTGGCCAATACCCTGACTGTCCTACCAGCCGCAGGAATCAGAAACGTTTTAAATGCTCTAATGGAAACGATTAGGTCAATGAGGGGGAGGGGTGATTTGCCCAGAACATCTTTGGAAACTATTTTAGAGCTAGCTGAAAGCAACCAAAGTGAAGTTAGGGCTGGGCTGGCAGAATATGTCCGCCAGCTTGAAGCCCCGGCCAGCATCCTTGCTAGCAGTCTGCCAGAAGATGTTGTGATTAGGCTGGTCAAAAGCCTCGAGGTAGGAGCGCTACATCGTATTGGGAAGGAAAGATTTTCGATCCCTAAACTCCAACAAGCAGTTGGCCAAAGGCTCTTAAGTTTAGCTGAAGAAGGTGACGCGGTCGCCCAAGAAGCCTTAGCAGAAATAGTGACCAATTCTCAGCTCAACCCTTTTACCAATACCAGCGAAGATCAAGAGCTCTGGGCAAGAATCATTCCACTCCTATCAAAAGAGACCTTCTTGGCCTATTCAAAAACAGCTCACCTTAGCACCCTTACTGACAGCACAAAGCAGCTATCTCCACACGATGAGCAGATCACCCAAAGACTTTTAACACTAGCCAAAGAAAGTGATCTTGAAGCCCAGGCTAGTCTTGGGCAGCTAATTTTTGAAAAACCCGGAGCTACTGAGTATGTCTGCTGCGCCCAGACCGGCCTTTTGGCAAAAGCAATGACATTTGTCCTTCCTAGCTCTCTCCATGATTTTGCAACCAAAGCCTGGATTGACAACTATGAGCCAAGGAAACCTACCCAAGCCCCACATTTTGCGGCGCTGCGCGCGATGAAAAAAAAGGTTGAACAAAGGTTGATTGAGCTAATCGAGCAAAAAGACCAAGCAACTATTGCCACAATCTGTAATGATACTGAGCTTGATTTTCTCTACCAGTTAGAGGTCGCCGAGCGTCAGCGAGCCATTGACGCCCTACCAGCAGCTGATCTGATTAATTTCATTAGGACAAAAGCTATTTTTAGAAAAATAAATCTTTACTATAAGAACAATCTTAATGGTTTGGCAGATCAACTATTTTTGCGCCTTTTACGGCTGGCTCAAGAGAACAATCTTGAGGCAGCAGTACTCCTGGCAGATCTCTTAAGGGCGCGCGCCTCTCTTAATGAAAAAGACGGGGGAAAATTGCAACGAATCTGCAATGAAGAGACCTCATCAAATTACGCTCACCACCTAGCAGAATTTGGCATCTTGCAGCAGATGTACAAAACCATGTCGCTAGAAAATGTCTATGAATACACCAACACCCTCACAGATGCTGGGCTCTCTTATCCCTTCCAAGGAATTGTCACCTTAAAAATCCTAGAGGCAGCCGAAGAACAAAATAGAAATGCCATTGTTTATTTAAAAAGAGAAAGCAGAGAGGAAGATGTAAAAATATTTGCTACTGCTCTCACTGCTCTCTTTCATCCAGAACTACAAGAATGGGTTAAAAAAGGGAGCTTTTACGGCTTCACCGAAGAAGATCAAACTAGACTGGCAAAAGGACAAGCCAAAGCAAAACTAATATTAGAAAAAATAATCGGAGAACACCCTAGCCTGATTGAATATTTCAAGCAGACACACACACCTTTCGCCCTACCAATTGAAGCTTCCCCTGTGCAAACAGCTTAATCGTTTGCGGATAAAGCTTGTGTTCTTGCTCAAGTATTCTAGCAGATAAAGTGTCTTCTGTGTCATCATCTAAGACAGGAACCGTGGCTTGCAAAATTATCGGGCCAGTGTCGCACCCCTCATCAACAAAGTGAACAGTCACTCCGGAAACTTTAACACCATAATCCAACGCTTGCTTTTGACCGTGCAGACCGGGAAACGAAGGCAAAAGTGAGGGGTGGATATTAATCATTTTACCAAAATATTTTTTAAGGAGCGCTGCGCCAACAATCTTCATGTAGCCAGCCAAACAAACCAACTCAACTTCGTATTTTTCTAGCTCTTGGACAATTTCCTTTTCTGAAGTTAAAACCGCGGTAGGGATATTGCGCTGCCTGGCCCGCTCAAGGCCATAGACCTCTGCTTTATTAGAAATAACAATAGCTACCCTGGCTGAAATATCCCCATTCTCACAAGCCTCAATAATTGCTTGCAAGTTAGAACCACGGCCAGAGATCAAAACTCCGATATTTATCATAATTTACACTTCGCAAATCACCCCTCTCCCAAAAGAAGAGGGGGCAAAGACTCAACTTGTCTGGGGTGAGGGCTAAATAATAATTACTTCCCGCTTTCCCCGTTCAATATCACCGATCATAAAGGCCTTTTCGCCCTGTTTTTTGAGAAAAGCCAGGACCTTATCAACATCTTTTGCTGCCACCACTACAACCATGCCAATCCCCATATTAAAGGTGCGGAACATCTCATCTTGAGAAACTTTGCCTAAACGCTGGATCAACCTAAAGATAGTCTGGGGTTTCCAGGAATTTAAATCAATCACCACTTGAACGTTTTTTGGCAGCACCCGAGCAATGTTTTCCGGCAGGCCGCCACCAGTAATATGCGCCATGCCTTTAATGTTAAAACGTTTGATCAATTTAAGGATCGCTGGCGTATAGATCTTGGTCGGGGTAAGCAGTTCATCGCCCAAGGTCTTATCAAGATCATCAACATATTGCTTAAGGTCAAGCCGTGATTTTTCCAGCAAGACCTTGCGGGCCAAGGTATAGCCATTACTGTGCAGCCCAGAAGAGGCCAGGCCAATCAACTTGTCTCCGCTCCTGATCTTAGCTCCCATGATCAGCTTGTCCCGCTCTACCAGGCCCACGCAAAAACCAGCCAGATCATACTCACCATCTCGGTACATGTCTGGCAGCTCAGCCGTCTCACCGCCAAGCAGCTGACACTCGGCTTTTTTACAGCCAAGAGCAATCCCTCTGATAATTTTTTCTATCTGCGGCGGGTGGACCTTTTGCGCCCCAATGTAATCAAGAAAAAAGAGCGGCTTAGCCCCGCAAACAACCACGTCATCAACATTCATAGCCACCAGATCGATCCCAACTGTATCATGGCGGTTCATGGCAAAAGCAATTTTTAGTTTTGTTCCCACCCCATCGGCCGCCCCCACTAAATAATTTTTGCCCAGCGGATACAAGCCGCCAAAAAAGCCAATCCCCTTGGCAAATTTTTTAATCCGCTTGACCACCTCATTGCCCGCATCAACATCTACCCCAGCCTGCTTATAGGTAACCATATCTCTCAACCCTCCTAGTTAAACTTAAAACTTATCTGGCTGCTTCTGACGTTGCGGTACCGTAATAAACATCTCCACCTCTAAGGACAACAAAGAAACGGCACTCCCTGTTGGTACAGGCCCACGCTTTATATCTGATCGCAACCGAATTATTGGAAAAATCAGACAGCGGCAACATTTGCCCCTTGTCACATTGAGTGCATTTTGGGAAAGAACTGCAATTTTCCATTTTTTTCACCTCCCCTTCTTATTCAAAAAATAACTTTAAGCTCTCTAATTTCTCTGGCAGCTTCACTGGATAATCACCATTAAGACACGCCATGCATAACCGATCCCTAGGCAAGTTAATAGCTTTGGCTAAGCTCCTGAGCGATAAATAACCTAAGCTATCAGCCTCAATGTATTTTCTGATCCCTTCAATCGATAAGTTGGCCGCAATCAATTCTGCCCGGGTCGACGTATCAATACCGTAAAAACAAGGGTACATAATTGGCGGAGAAGAGACCCGCACATGGACTTCCCTGGCCCCATTTTCCCGCAAGAGCCTGACGATCTGCCTTGAGGTCGTGCCTCTGACAATTGAATCATCGATCAGCACCAGCTTTTTCCCGCGCACAGAGTCCCTGATCGGGTTTAATTTCATACGCACTCCAATTTCCCTCATGGCTTGGGTTGGCTGGATAAAAGTCCGGCCAATGTAGCGGTTTTTAATCAACCCTTCGGTAAAAGGAATCCCTGATTCCTTAGCAAAGCCAATAGCTGCGGGAATGCCAGAATCAGGCACAGCAATAACCATTTCAGCGTCAACCGACTGCTCTTTGGCCAGGTACTTACCCAAGTTAACCCTAACATCATGAAAACTGCGGCCATTAATCACACTGTCTGGCCTGGCAAAATAAATAAACTCAAAAACACACAAAGCCTCGTCCACGCCCCTGGCCCAAGTCTTGGACTGCAAGCCATCTTTATTAATAATGACCAATTCGCCGGCCGATACATCACGCACAAATTCAGCGCCCACCACATCAAGCGCGCAGGTTTCCGAGGCAATCACATAAGCATCTTTGAGCTTGCCAACAGATAACGGCCTAATACCATGCGGATCACGCACCGCAAAAAGCGTGTCTAGGCTCATAATTCCCAGCGAAAACGCGCCTCGACATTTGTTTAATGTCTCAATGATCGCTGCCTGAAGGTTGGGTGCGCTGGAGTTCGCAATGTGGGCGGCAATAACCTCTGTATCATTTGTGCTCTGCCATTTATGGTTAGGCAGTTCTGCCCGCAAATCCGCGGTATTAATAAGATTGCCATTGTGAACCAAGGCAATTGGCCCGTATTTGGTGGTCATCACCACTGGCTGAGCATTAGCTAGAATCGAAGAACCCGTAGTGGAGTAGCGAACATGGCCCAAAGCAATATTGCCTTTGAGCTCTTTAAGGTTTTCCTCATTAAAGATCATGTTGACCAAGCCCATGCCAACCTTCCCTTGAAGCTGTTGGCCATTTGAGGTGTAAATACCAGCTGATTCTTGGCCACGGTGCTGCAAAGCATAAAGCCCGTAATAAACCAACTTGGCCAAAGGCTCGCCATTAAAAGAAAAAATACCGTAGACCCCGCAAGCCTCTTTGGGTTTATCGTCTAAAGGGATTGTGCTAACCATTCCACTACCTTTTCCTTGGCGACCAGCTCGGTTTTGCCGTCGCGGCGCCACTTAACCTCAACCTTACCCTCTTTTAAACCTTTGGGACCAACAATCACTTTGATCGGGATCCCAATCAGATCAATATCTTTGAGCTTGGCCCCAATCCGCTTGTCTCGATCGTCAAAAAGCACGCTCACCCCGCCCCCCTCACCGCTCATCGCCCTATACAATTTTTCCGCCACTTCCCGCTGCTCAGTTTCCTCAATGTTTACAGGAACTACGGCTATTTTATAAGGCGCTAGGGGCATGGGCCAAATAATGCCATCTTTATCATGGTTCTGCTCAATCGCAGCTTGAGCTGTTCTGGCCACCCCAATCCCGTAGCAGCCCATGACCATTGGCTGTTCTTGATTGTTCTCATCAACATAAACACACTTCATTTTTGAAGAATACTTAGTGCCGAGCTTAAAAATATGGCCAACCTCAATCCCGCGGATCAGCTCATATTTGCTGCTCCCACACTTGGGGCAAACATTAGCCTCGAGCAACTCGCGACTGGCCGCGTAATCACAAGCCTGGCAGCAAAAAATCTCATCTTCGCCTGTTTCGGCCAAGACCATAAACTCTTGGGAATAACCGCCGCCAATCAAACCAGCCGCCGCTTCAACTACCCTAAACTTCAGGCCCAAGCGCTCAAAAATCCGACAATAGGTCTGGTGCATATTTTGATATTCACGGTCAAGATCAGCTTCATTAGGGTGGAAACTGTAAGCATCCTTCATCATAAATTCACGGCCGCGCATTAAGCCAAAACGCGGGCGGATCTCATCACGAAATTTGGTCTGGATTTGATAAAGAGTGACCGGCAAACTACGGTATGAATTGATTGAATTTTTAACTAGGTCAGTAATGACCTCTTCGTGCGTTGGGCCCAGGCAAAAATCGCGCTCGTGTCGGTCTTTGATCCGAAAAAGTTCTTTACCATACTGTTTCCAACGGCCAGTCTCCTGCCAGAGCTCAGCTGGCTGCAGAACCGGCATAAAGATTTCTTGGGCTCCAGCACGGTCCATTTCTTCGCGAACAACCCGGGTAACATTATTTAAGACTTTTAAACCAAGGGGTAAGTAAGTGTAGACGCCGGTAGCCAGTTTGCGAATAAAACCCGCGCGAAGTAATAATTTGTGGGATACAATCTCGGCCTCTGCAGGGTCTTCTCGAAGCGTTGGCGCCACCAATTGCGAAAACTTCATCTAAATTAGCTCTGCCTCCCCAAAATACGGCCTCGATCAACCTTTATTATATCACAAAAATAGCCGCATTAAAAGTGAAATTTATGAAGGAAAGAGAAGATATTAGCTTGTAGGAAGGAGCATAAAACAAATGGCAATTAGCAACATTCAAAGAATTAAAACAATTCCTTTGCCACCAGTTTTTCATAGATCAACCCAGTGCTTACTCTTTACCCTCTTGCACCAAGCCAGAAACAAAGGCAGCTTCGTGACAAAAGGGCCCAAGCAGACCATGTTTGAGATCTTAAAAACTTTGCAAGCCGAGATCAAGGGAGCTAAATTTGTCAAATATTGCAACAATCCCCAAAAAACAGAAGAGGCCTTGTTGCAAGATTTAGCTACTTATGGAATTGGGGAGGACGGCCCTCGTTATTCATCAGTAGCAGAATTAGCAAATATTGATGCTTTAACAGACTATCTCAGCAACAGAATAGTTGCCTTAGAAAGCAATTTAAATTTCTTGATATCAGAAAATTGCAAAAATATGGCCGATATAGACAAGCAAGAAGAGATCCCTACTGTAATGGAGGATATTCAGACAGCCTTTACCGTTGCCCGTTTACTTGAAGATTGGTTTGCCCACAATCCAGCCATGCTTAAACAAGCTATTGACAACTACGTCCCTGCCACCACAATCGCAAAATAGAAGCTAGAGCTTCAAGCAAGACCCGAGGCTTGGCCCCTGTTTGCGCCCCTTTGGGCCGGGGATAGTGATGGACCCCCACTTGCTTAATATTAGTAAACCCAAATTTTCTCGCTTTAACAAAGACTTCGCCATTAATAATTGCCCCATTAGACTCAAGCTTTAACTGCTCAAGAATACTCTTTTTAAAGAGCTTAAAAGCACAATTAGTGTCGCGTAAATTTAAACGAAACAAGACTAAAAGCAAAAAACGGTACCAGAGCGCCTCCAGGACCCTGTAAAAAGGGTCGGCCCGCTTAAGCCGATATCCAATCACAAAATCATAATCATTTAAATAAGGCAAGAGCAGTTTGAGTTCTGCTAACTGGTACTGATTATCGCCATCACATTGAAAAATAATTTCATGTTGGCAAGCAGCAAAGCCTGAGCGCAGCGCCGCGCCATAGCCTTGGTTGGCCGCATGATTGACCACTTTGATCCTAGGGTCATTTTTCGCCAGCTCCTCGGCAATCACTTGGGTGCGGTCACTACTCCCATCATTAACAATAATGACCTCAAACTCCTGGCTGCTTTTAGCCAAAACAGAGACAGCAGAAGCAACCACTGCCTTGATATTTGCCGCTTCATTATACATTGGGAAAAAACAAGAAAGCTTCACCGCACACCCCCAACCCGGTATTTCATAACCGAGCCCACCAAGATCATCAGTAAAGTGGCCAAGCTAATAAGTCCGCCCAACTTAAAGGAGAGCGGATCATAAATAAATTTAATCGAGTAAGTCCCTTGGCCCAGCGGCAGTGCCATGAAAAAATTGTTCCCTTTTTCTATCTTTGCCTCCACCCCATTGACCAAGGCACGCCAGCCAGGATAATAAGCCTCGCTCAAAAACAGATGGCCCGGCCCATCAAGGGTTGCCAGAATTTCAATCTCACCGGGTAAGTACTTTTTGACAATCACCTTTTCACCTTTAAGCTGCGGGCGGCCATGAGCGTCAAGGCAATAAGCCCGAGGCAGGACTTTGGTATTCTCATAAAGGTAAAGGTCTTGACCATAGGCCTTTTTGTGCCGAAGCAGTTTCAAGCTAGAAAACTTTAACCTTTCTATTGAAGCAATATATTTCACATTATAAAAAGATAAGGACTTAAGGTTTTGGGCAAATTTCTCCTTAGTAAAATTAGTTTGGTAATATTTAAAAAACTGCCATGGCTTAATTGATTCATAGCCATAAAAATCATAAAAGCCGTAAGGAATATGCCAGTTAGCAGTAAAATTGTCCTTGGTATTGAACAAAGCCTGGCTGTAATCATGGCCATAGATCGAGCGGCCCTCTGCTTCCAGCTCTGGCGTATAGAAAAAACGGAACAGCCCAGGATCTTTTTGCAAGATCGCAAAGTTGGTCGGGGTCTGATCAAAAACCCAGGCCTTGGCTGCGATCGGGATCGGGTAACCATTGGCAAAAAGGTCAGCGATTAACAAAAGAAATAGCAAGGCCAAGAAAAGTATTTTCTTCAAGCGCCCCTTGAGTACTAAATAAAGGAGCAAGGCCAGGGCAATTAAATAAAGCAAGACAAAAAGCAAGCTGCTTAAATTAAACTCAACCAGATAGCCCAGCAAATTGACAAAAAACAAGGGGAGCTGGTGATAGCGGCCCAACAAAAAAGTAAAAAGCTGCCAGCGCAACAGATAAGCAGCCAAAAAAACAAGCAGCAAAAAAATAATTACCGACCAAAGCCAACGCAAAAAAACAACCAGCTTCTCTGGCTTTTGATTAAGTGCTTCCAACATAGCGGAAAAGCCAAAACTCGCTAAAAGCGTTAAACAAAAAGTCGTTAAAAAAAGATACTTAACCGGAAAACGAATCGCAGCAATCCCAGGCAGCAAAAAAACCAGCCGGTAAAAAGGGGTGTAGCGGCCAAAAGCCAGCAAGAGAGAAACAAGAGTAACCCCCAACAAGAAAAATGAAAGTTTGCGCTTGGCTTTAAAAAAAGCTAAACCAACAAAGAGCAGGGGCAATAAGCCTAGATACGGCGAGATCAACCAATCCTGGTTCATCTGCCCCAAAAGCGTTTCACCATAGCCGCCAAAACGGGTCAGGTTGCCAAAAAAATAGGGAAAAACAAAAGTCAAAAGCTCCCGTGGTGGAAAAGAACGAAAAGTTACAAGGTCAAAAGCTGTCCGAACCAGACGATCTGAATAACGGGTCAACTCCAGAAAAGGAAAAAGCTGAACCGCGACTAACCCCAAACCAATCAGACCAGCCAGGACCAAACGCCCCAGGCTTAAAATATAAGCGCGGCTTGACCGGGCCACCACCGCAGCATAAACAGCAAGGAAAAACAGGGTAACATAAATTATCGTGGGCTCACCACCCAAGAACTGGACAGCCAGCAAAACAGCTAAAACCAGCAAATTGCCCCAAGAAAAACAAGCAAATAAGCGATCAGCCCACAGCACTACCAATGGCAACCAAGTGACCGCGGCCAGTGAGGTGTTCATGTTTGAAACCGAAAGCAAATATCCAGAGAAAGCAAAAACAATCCCGCCAAACAGGGCACTGGCAAAACCTAACGCATAATGGCGCAGCAAAAGATACATAAACGAAGCTGCCAAAAAATAATGCAAGATAGTAAAATAATTAAAGGCTAGCTTAAAAGGCAATAAATAGAAAATTAAGCTCAAGGGATAAAAGCAGCCCACTTGCAGCGTAGCGAGCAAAGGAAATCCGCAAAAAATATAAGGGTTCCAGAGTGGGAAATGGCCGCTCTTGACCTGGGCCACCATCAAATATTTAAGCGGATAAAAATAACGCGATAAGTCTTTATAGGCCAAGACCTCTTGACCAGAAAGGAACCGGCCAAAGAATAAAATAGTTAAGAGCAGAAAGAACAAAAAGGCAAAAATATTCTCTTGTTTGATCATGGCCCTTTTATTATAACACTCTCCTTGGCACGAGCCAGGCGCCACCAACCCAAGGCCAGCCAAAACACCATTCCCAGCCAGGTCAACAGAGAGATCGCTGCCCCAACAATAAAAGAAGCTGGCCGATAGACAAATTCCACAGTCTGCCTGCCTGGCCCCACCCTAATTGCCCGGAACATATAATTCGCCCGCCTGATCACGACCGGCTGGCCAGCAACTGTTGCTTGCCAGCCAGGATAATACCAATCGCTCAAAAACAAAAACTGGTCTTGAGAAGATACAACCTCAAGCCTGACCCTATTAGGCGAGTACTCTTTGACCAGCACTTGATCTGATAAGCCATTGGGCTTTGCTTGGTCAATAGCCTGATGCGGATCAGCTTCTAAAATCACCTCGCGCTGAGGCTCAAACTGGTTGCTAAAAAGATAGGCTAAAATTTTCCTGCGGTCCTTAATAATTCTGGCCTGTTTGACCAAGAAAGCCCGCGGCAAAACATGCTGATTTTCATATAGAAAAATCGGGGTCCCTTTGGCATCTTTTGGGTTATAACTAACCAGCTTATAACCTGGCTGGGCCAGCCGGCCAGCAGTCACAAGGTATTTAATGTTAAGCAAATCAAGGACGCGGGTCTGGTCAAGCCTGTCTAGCAAAGCAATTCTTTTGATCATCTCCTCCTGGTCAACCCCGCGGATAGACTCATAACCATCCACCTGGACCAGGCCAAAGAGCATATTCTGATTAGGACAGAGCCGATTTCTCAAGGCGGCTAACGCTAGCGGATAATGGTAAAAATCATTCACTGTTTCGCTGCGGGCCTTGAAATAAAGGCGTGGGCTAGCAAAACATCTAAAAAGCGATTGGTCCTGCTTTAGCCGCAACACATTCGGCGGAACAATTTTATATTCAGACTGGTTAACGACTAAGTTACTGTTAGCATTGGCTGAGAAAAGATCGAAAAAAATGAGCGCCACCAAGCCAGCCAGAAAAAAAGGCCGACGGACCAGCCGCCCAGCCCCAACCCAAGCCCAAAAAAGCAAAACTAAAACCAGGGCTTGGCTAAGCAAAAGATTAGCTAGATCGCGCGGCACTGTAATTTGAGTTAGATAAGGCGTTAGCCCCTGGGAAATTTCTTGACTAAAAAGAGGTTGCAGCAAAAGCCAAAAAACCACTGGTTGCTTGGCTAAGCAAAGAGACAGGCCAAATAACACCAGCCAGCCCAGCAAAATAATCTCTAGGCCTTTTTTTAGTCTGGGCCCAAGCTGCCAGAGCAAGTCCAGGGCAAAGCCAACTGCTACGGCCAGTAAAAAGACCAGTAAAAAAACAAACTTGATCGGATAGCGAAAAAAGCCAAAGCCAGGAACATACTTGAACAAAAGAGCATAAAGCGGTATGGGCGAATAAGAGCCGCCAATCACGAGCAATAAGAGCAAAGCCGCCCCAACTAGCAACCAACGCCGCCTGTCCTGATGAAATAGCAAGGCCAGCAAGGCCAAGGTCAGTGGCACAATCCCCAAATATGGAACCTTAAGCCAGCCTGTCTCTACCCATGGGAACTCTGTCAAATGAAAAAAATAAGGCAGCAAAAACTCAAGCAGCTTTCTGGGTTCAAGGGAAAAATAAGCAGCTTCAGTAAAAGTCAGACCACTAAGACGAGATGAGTGAGCCAGCAATTCCAAAAAAGGCAATAACTGGACAGCCGCCAAGGCCGCGCTCAAGCACCAGCCAGCTATTAGGTAACCAAGGCCGCGCCAAAATTGCGGCAGATCAAAGATAAGCAGATATCCAAGCAATAAAAGCAGCGTGCAATAACTAATGGTTGGCTCGCCGCCAAGAAAGACCAGGGTTAAAGTTAGGGCAAACAAAATCAATCTTAAACCAGTTGACCAAAGGGCTGCAGCTGGGCCAGCCAGCAATTTTCTAAAAGTTAACAAAACCAGCGGGACCCAAATGATTGAGGCCAAAGTAGTCGGCATGTGTAAGACCGACAGGGAATAACCGCAAAAGGCAAAGACCAGGCCACTGGCACTAGCCGCGGCTAGAGATCGCTTTAGGTCGCGGGCTAAGAGGTACATAAAAAATGCCGCTAAGGGATAGTGTAAAAGCAAAAACCAATTAAAAGCCAAATCAAAAGGCAGCAACAAATAGAGCAAGGAGAGAGGATAAAAAAAACCAGTCTGCAAGGTTGCCAAAAATGGATAGCCCAGCAGCAAATTTGGGTTCCAGAGCGGGATAACGCCCTGCTTTAGGCACTCCACCATAAAATAGCGATAAGGGTAAAAATAAAAAGTCAGGTCACTAAAACAAAAAAGACGTCCTTGAAAAGCCTCTTTATAGAACCAGAGTAAGGAACCCCCCAAAAAGAACAAAAAAACAAAGAGATTGTTCCAACTTGTCTTTTTCATTATAATTGTCCTTCGCTCATTGATCCCAAAACATTAGCTTGTCTGGGGTGAGGGCCATTGCCCTCAATCGTTACGTTTCTCCTTAAGAATCTAGCATAAGAAAAGGCTCTATTCCAAGTACCTGGAATAGAGCCTGCGTCAATTAAAAAAGTTACTAGTAACTAGTAAGATGCGTAATCACTGTCATTTACCCAAACCTGCCCTGTCGAACTGTCATATAACCAACCTGTTCCATCAGCAGTTGGTGGTCCAGAAGTAACCGTAACTCCGCTATTATTACTGTACGGTTCAGCTGGGATCTTACTGTCGCCAAACAATGATTCATAAATACTGGCTGGAAAAGCAGCATTACCATTGGCCGCTTCACTGGCATATTTAATCGCAATCGCTGCCCTGATCCCTCCAAGCGCGCCTTTGGTCGCATTTTCTTGGGCCTTTGTGGATAGATCAATAAACCTAGGCAAAGCCGTCGCAGCTAAAATGCCCAAAATAACGATCACCATAACCAACTCAATTAAAGTAAAACCTTTTTTCATGTTAATCTCTCACCTCCTTGTGCCAAAATTTTAGCACACAGCTTTGCTTTGTCAAGCCTTAAAAATTTAATGTAGCAGCAACGTGATAATGTCCGGATTGGGCAAAGTGAAAATGTCCGGTTTTGGTTAGCAAGAAATCGGCATATTTTGGGATAAACCTCTAAAGGGGGCCCAAAAT